>Ga0208825_1000004_pt1:0-102500 | contig 283031 bp, 240 predicted proteins | sample AD_UKC113_MetaG_FD_184450 | JGI IMG/M metagenome (GOLD analysis project Ga0208825, IMG submission 184450) | Active sludge microbial communities of municipal wastewater-treating anaerobic digesters from Hong Kong - AD_UKC113_MetaG (SPAdes)... | ecosystem: Engineered > Bioreactor >...
ATATGAATCTCTTAAAAAGATTTAATATGAAACCCTCTATGAGCAGGAAAGGTAACTGTTATGATAATGCCCCTATGGAGAGCTTCTGGGGAACCATGAAGAACGAGCTTGTCTATCATAGACGTTATAAAACAAGGGAACAGGCAATCAGGGAAATTACAGAATATATTGAGGTATTTTACAATCGGCAACGGAGACAGAAGAGGCTTGGATACCTATCCCCTGTTGCCTATAGGAGACAGTTTGTTGTAAGGAAAGATGCAGCATGAAAAATATTTGGTCTCCACGATTGCAATCAGGGGTCACAATCTATAAACGAACACCCCCTAATGGATATGGAGGTATAGAGAGAATTGTCTATACACTGACAGAACAGCTAATAAAAGATGGGCATGAGGTGACACTTTTTGCAACCCCAGGAAGCTATTGTTCAGGTAAGACAATAGAAGTAAAGGGCTATGACCCGTCTAAGGCACCAAGTTGTATTATAAAAAAGACTGATAAGATCTCAGAGGAGCCATTATATTTGGCCATGAAAGAATACCTAATGAACCATCCTGTAGATATTATCCATGACTGGTCATTTGATAATCTATTTGTCTTACGCCATCCTGAAAGATTTCCCTTTGTTATAACAACTTGTATACCTAATCCACCTGGGTATAAAAGGCCTAATTTGGTTACTGTGAGTCGTATCCATGCCAAAATCTTAGGTGGCAAGACCAAAAATGTCCACACAGGCATAGACCTGGATAACTGGCCCTATAGCTATAAAAAAAACGAACATTTTGTCCATATCGCCAAGATAGCCAAATATAAGGCACAACATTTAGCAATCTTTGCAGCCAGAAAATCAGACAAGAAACTTATAATTGCTGGAAATATTGAAAATCAAAGGTATTTTAATTTTATTATTAAACCCCTTTTATGGATATCGCCTAAGATAAAATATATAGGTGAAATAAAAAGGGCAAGCGATTATCTATGTAATGCTACAGCCCTCATCCAGACTCCCAAGTGGTTTGATACATTTCCTTATGTAATTTTAGAGTCCTTAGCATCGGCTACACCGGTGATATCTTTTGCAGAAGGAGGAGTCCCTGAGCAGATAGAACATGGCGTAAATGGTTTTTTATGTAAAACACTGGATGACCTTATTGAGGCCATGGAAAGAATCCACGAGATAAAACCAGAGAACTGCAGGGCATATGCAGAAGAGCATTTTTCTGTAAAGAGGATGGCAAGAGATTACTATGAGATATACCAAAGTGTAATAGAAGGTGAAACGTGGTAATGGGCATTATAATATGAAGATTGCAGTAATATCAACTTTATATAAAGTTACCCCTCCATCAGGATATGGGGGCATAGAAAGGGTAGTATATAATCTAACAGAGCAGCTAATAAAGGATGGGCACGATGTTGTCCTTTTCGGGTTGCCAGGTAGTTATTGCTCTGCCAAGACCATTGAAGTAGGGTATGATGGAAGTCAAAATACACCAAGCGGTATAAATAAAAAATCTGATGTTGTCTCTGAAGAACCTCTCTATATAAAAATGAAGGAATATTTAAGGGATAATCCTGTAGATATTATCCATGACTGGTCCTTCCAGAATCTTTATGTATTAAGACATCCCGAATCTTTTCCTTTTATTATCTCCACATGTATTCCACCGTTTGCAGGATATAAAAGACCAAACCTTGTTGCATCAAGCAAGGCCCATGCAGGTTTATTTAGTGGATCTACAAGGTATGTGTATTATGGCCTTAACCTTAATGAATACAGATACAATTATTCAAAGAAAGAACACTTTATCCATATTGCCAAGATAGCAAGATATAAAGGTCAGCACCTGGCTATAGGGGCATTCAGAAGGACGTCAGAGAAGCTAAGGATAGCAGGAAATATAGAGGATAGACTGTATTACAGCCTTTTATTAAGGCCATTGATCTTTTTTACCCCTAATGTTTCCTATATAGGTGAGATAAGTAATGTAAACAATTTTCTCTGTGAGGCAAAGGCGCTCATCCAGACACCGAGGTGGTTTGATGCCTTCCCTTTTGTTATCCTGGAGGCATTTGCTTCAGGGACTCCTGTAATATCCTTTCCTGAAGGTGGCATACCAGAACAGATAGTCCATGGCTTAAATGGTTTTTTATGCAAAGATGTAAAAGATATGATAGAGGCTATTAAACATATCTCTTCTATCAGGCCTGAAGATTGCAGGGCATATGCAGAAGAGTATTTTTCAGCAGAGAGGATGGCAAGAGATTATATGGAGTTATATAAAAGGGCAATAGAAGGAGAGACCTGGTGATCTTTATGGGTTTTCTGGAGAAGATAATAAGAAAGATACTTCTCACTAATTATGAATTTTGGCTTAAATTCGGTGTTCAGGTAATACCAGATCATTTCTATTATCCTATACCTTCTAAAGAAGATTTAACGCCTGATTTTCTTAGCAGGAAATCAAGTTGCTTAGGAATAGATTGGAACATAGAGGAACAAAATAGACATCTAAATGAAGTATTTATAAAATACATAGACGAGCTGGATAGAAAACTGGTTTTAAAGATGATGTCACCTGTGGATGCCTTGATATACTATGCTATGATAAGGCATTATAGACCGAGTAAAATCATAGAGATAGGTGGTGGCGAATCCACTCGTATTGCAGCTTTTGCTTGTCTTAAAAACAAGGTTGAGGGACATATAAGTGAACTCATATGTATAGAGCCTTATCCAAATGATGATTTGATAAAGGGTTTTGATGGTCTTTCAAGGTTGGTTCAAAAGAAGGTGCAGGAGGTAGAGCTTAAGGTATTTCAAGATTGCGATTTGCTTTTTATTGATTCATCTCATGTGGTAAAGATGGGAAATGATGTGGTATGGGAGATCCTGGAGATAATTCCCATATTAAAAAAAGGATGTCTAATCCATTGGCACGATATCTTCATACCAGAAGAATATCCTGAATACTGGGTAAGGGAAAGATTATTCTGGAGTGAACAGTATATGGTTCAGACATTTTTTATGTATAATTACGAATTCGAGATCATCTGGGCAACCCATTTTATGAATCTATATAATAAAGAAAATATTAAGAAGATTTTAAAAGATTTTACAGAATCAGGCTATCCTTTATCGAGCTTTTGGGCAAGGCGTAAAATAACCCCATAATGTTTCATTAGAATCATGTCTTTGGAAAAGAAATATCTTATTAATGTTTTTGCGCAGGGGATGGGAAGGATCTTTACCTTTGGGACTAATTTTTTAGTCTTTGCCCTTATTGCCAGGGTCTTTGGGGGTGATTTCTTTGGAAAATACTCTTATGTCTTGAATTTTATGGCAATCATGATAGCATTTTCTGATTTTGGTTTTTCTTCCATCCTTGGCAAGGATATCTCCCAGTTAAAGGACAGTCCTCGAATATATTGGGGTAATTATCTCATTGTGAGAATGTTGTTTAATTGCATTATAATCGTAATATCGATAATAACTGCATACTATATCCGAAGGGATATGCTTGATTTGCTTCTTTTGAGTTCCCTGGCACTGCCTTTTCTTACCTCAAGGTTTTTTGAGCCCATATTCCAGGTCTTTGGTAGACCCTGGCATTCATTCTATTCATCTGTCTTTTATGGGATATCCTATATTATTTTTATACTTGTGGCGTTTTCTGTAAAAAAACTATCATTCTTTGTGTTGTCATATATACTTGCCAATGCTGTTTATGGATCTTTTGCCTTTTATCTCTCATTGAGGTCTGTTAAGCCATTGTTTATTATAGATAGCACTACCATAAAAAACATTTTAAAACTTGCCTTGCCCCTTGGTGTATCATCCATGTTTGTTATGATTGGCAATCGTGTAAGTATATTGATGCTTGCAGCATTCAAATCTGATTATGCTGTAGGTATCTATAGCGCAGCCTTTAAGCTTATAGAGCTCTCATCTTTTGTGGCTGTAATGGTTACTGCACCACTTTTGCCCATATTTGCCCAAAAGGCTAAGGAAAATAAAATTTCGCTGAGATATGTATCAGCTGAGGTAGCAGAGACACTGGCAATTATTCTCCTCCCCATAGGGATCATATGTTTTTTTCTATCAGAAGAGGTCATTAGCTTAATCTATGGGAATAAATTTATCCTTTCGGCAGATGTATTTAGGATACTTATCTGGGTAGGAATAATTGTGTTTTACTCCCTTTTTGTCTCAAATATTACCTTATCCCTTGGTGTAGTCAATTTCTCGTATTGGCTTGGTGCAAGCTCGGCAATTATAAGTATAATTCTCAATTATCTTTTTATCCCAAGATACAGCTTTATTGGTTCTGCATGGGTTGCCCTGATATGCGAAATATTTCTGGCAGGAACAGTTATTGTTTATGCCATAAGAAACAATGGGAATTTTTTAAGGTGGAGAATGTGGTGGAAGATATTGGCATTAAATATACTTTTTTTTGTCTTTTTAAGTTTAGACGTCTTAAAAATTCACATTGCCTATAAGTTCATCATATCAGGATGCATATATATCTTTTTCATTGTGAAATTAGACATGATAAAAAGAGAGCTTTTAGATATTTTCTTTCGTTCTAAACTATTTAAACTATAATATAATATATCCAGATTCAAAGAATATGATTCGTGAGAATTGAAAGGCATTAAAAAATGAGATTAAAAAGACTATCTATAATCTTTATATTGTTGCTCATAGGGATATTCATGTTTTTTTACTACAGAACAGATGCAAATCATGAAAAACCAGATAGTGCCAAACAAAGAGTGCCTTTGAAGGTTACCCATATAGGCACTATATTGCCTGATATTATAGGAATAACTATTGAGGAGCGCAGGGTTGAATACGGCAGGCAGATATTATATGAGCCCCATAAGAAAGACAGGTTTATTGAAGAAGGGGGGAACATTTGGGTTGTTAGAAATCAAAAACCCATAGGTTCTCTGGTAGGAAGGACCGAGAGGTATATAATGACTTTTGATGGTGTCGTTGGCGATAGGCTGGAGGTGGCTAATGGAGATAAGCCAGGGAGTTATATTATAAGTTCCCATGATGACAATGATTTTAATAACGGCAGCGAACCATATGCAGTATACAGAAAGACAAAGCCATCTGATCTGGCAAGGATCGGTATGACATTCGATGCCCCGCTTACACATACCATTTATCTAAAACTTTTAAGGCCCATGAAGACAGGAAAGAGATATAAGATAGATTTCAGGTTACTTGATATACCCCAGCAGACATTTGTCTATGAACCAAAGAAAATAAGATCTGAGGCAATCCATGTAAGCCATATAGGCTTCAGGCCTGATGATCCTGTGAAGGTGGCTTTTCTTTCCTTATGGATGGGTAGTGGTGGTCCTCTTGAATTCAAAGAAAAGACACCTTTTTATGTTATAGATGAAAAAAACGAAGAAATAGTCTTTCAGGGTGAGGTAAGACTATCAAAAAAACTCACCGAGAAAGATGAAGATGCCTATGGAAATAATTTTAACGGCACAAATGTCTATATAATGGATTTCAGTTCATTGAAACGACCAGGAAAATACAGGATATATGTGGAAGGGGTTGGCTGCTCATATGCTTTTGATATTGGAGACGATGTATGGTCAAAGGCATTCTTTGTTTCTGCAAGGGGTATTTTTCATCAGAGAAGTGGTATTGAACTTGGCCCGCCTTATACAGACTTCAGAAGACCAAGAAATTTTCATCCTCAAGATGGTGTCCGTATTTATGCCAGCAAGACATCCTTATGGGATGTGGAATATGGATTAAAAAAGGGTGAAGATCGTTTTAAAAAGCTCGTTCAAGGTAAAACAGCAGAGATTGTCCCTGATGCATGGGGTGGATACTGTGATGCCGGTGATTGGGATAGGAGGATACAACATCTCTATGTTGCCAGAGCTTTATTTGATCTCTTTGATATTGCTCCTAATCTTTTTAAAGAATTTGACCTAAAGATACCAGGAACAAAAGAGGATTTTCCAGATATTTTAAGAGAGGCATTGTGGGGGGTAGATTTTTTTAGACGTCTTCAAACTAATGAAGGTGGTGTAAGGGGTGGTATAGAGTCAGAGGGTCACCCGAGATACGGCGAGGCAAGCTGGCAGGAATCCCAGATGGTCTTTGCATATGCCCCAGATGTTTATTCAACTTATCTCTATGCAGGTTCTGCTGCATATGCGGCATATATATTGAAAAAATATAATATGAAGAATCATGAAGTATACCTTGATAGTGCTATCAAGGCTATGCAGTGGGCTGAGAAGGAGATGGGGACAATCGGCCGCACCCCCTATCAGATAAACGATGTGAGAAATCTTGCTGCCAGTGAATTATTCAGGCTTACAGGCGACAAAATCTGGCATGATATATTTATGGAGACCACTGCCTTAAAAGGCAAGGAGGTTTTGTTATTTAAACATGAACATTATGACCAGGCAGAAGCAGCATGGGTATATTTAAATACAGATAAAAAAGGGGTGGACAATAAAATAAAACAAAGATGCAGGGAAGCTGTTTTAAATGAGGCTAAAATTCTTATGGATGCCCAGAAAAAGACTGCATTTAAATGGACACAAAATCCATGGAGACCCGCCATTGCAGGGACATTTACAACCCCTGACTGTAAAAACCTCATTCGTGCCCATATTATAACAGGAAAGAAAGAATACCTTGAATCTATTATCCTCGCAGCGCAAACTGGTGCAGGGGCAAATCCCCTAAATATCTCCTATACAACAGGGGTAGGGCATAATAGCCCTAAACATGTCATGCATGTGGATTCCAGGATAACAAACCAGCCGCCTCCACCAGGGATTACTGTGTTCGGGCCCCTGAATTTAGATGCCTTTGGGGAAGCAGAGTCTTATTTTGCTAAAAATATCGGGAAATTCTGTTACCCTGATTTTAAATTATGGCCTGCAATAGAAAACTACCTTGATGTATTCTGGTATCCTGCCATGTGTGAGTATACCATTCAGAATAGTATTGCACCCAATGCCTTTACATGGGGATACCTTGCCATAAGAAAGTAAAAGATGTTTTAGGATGTTTATGGGGATTTATTGGTTTTTTTATTAAATTTATCCAACCCGCCGTATAGTAAAGATAGTATCTTGCTTCTGGGAAATATATAAATCGATATCAAAAGAGGGCAAATGAGCCCTACACCGAATGTTCCTACTACTATCAATTCGCCTGGAACATGGAATTTTTTAAGAGTGTATTCCATGGGAAATATGAAAAAGAACTGCAATAGATATATCTGAAGAGAATAGAAGCCCAGTTTCTCCAAGATATTTACAGGAAGATACCGGATATAGCAAAAACAGAGAGATATAACAAAGAATGAACCAGAGGAGGCGGTTATAAATCTGAGAACGGGGTATTTAAAGTGTATAAATAAAATATATGATATTAAAAAGATAAATAAACTCACAAACACGAGAGGCTTTTTTCTTGCTAACCTGAAAAAATCATCTTTAATAAGAGATACATGGACACCTAAGAAATAATATATGAAGTAGTTAATAAACCAACCTAAGGCAAATAGGTAATAATCAACAGGATGAAATTGGAAAAACAATAAAATAGAAAAGAGAATCCATTTATTTATCTTAGGAATTAATGGCGTTATAATCCTCATGATGATGAGCAAATAAAGAAACCACAAAAAGAGCGCAGGGTTGCGAAGGGGGTTGACGGTTATTACATATAATAAATCCTCCCAGAGAAAAGGTCTTTTTACCATATGGGGTATGAAATATTTAATGGCGCCATAACTTAAGCTGATGACAAAGTATGGGACTACAAACCTGAATGTGCTTCTACTCAACTTATTGATATAGTCTTTTAAGGAATGGATATCTAATAGTTTTGTGGCAAAAAATCCAGAGAGAAAGAAAAATAAAGGCATATGAAAAGAATAGATAAAACTAAAGATAGAAGGAAAGACCTTTTCCAGGGGTTCACTATGTCCGAGGGTTACAAGGAGTATCCCTATGCCCCTTGTAATCTGCATCTCAACTATATATTTACTCTTTGACATATATTTTTTGACTATAATAAAAGCAATTAGGCCTTGGCAAAATATAGCAAAGGTTTAAAAAATATGGAAATATTTTTTTATTTTTCTCAAATTATTAATAAATTATTCACATGGACTCACAGATATACCCCAATGTAAGATATCTTTTTTCAAAAGGCTCACAATAGATGTTGTCAATTCATTTCGAAAAGGTATATATTACATAAGACAAAGTAGTTTTTTTCGATTATGGTAGAATTAAATATATCTAAGGTTCTAACACCTCCAATGGATAAATGGGATGATATATGGATTAGTTGCGATTATGCTACCTATTTTCACTCCAGGGAGTGGGCAGAGATATGGCAACTATATACTAAGGGTTTTATGAAGCCTTCCCCAATGCTTGTATGTTTTTCTGATGGAAAAGAAGTTATACTGCCTTTTTCTATGCAGTTGAGAAAAGGACTTGTAAAGAATTATTTTTCTTCGCCAGAAGGAACCTTTGGGGGATGGATATCAAAAGAAGGCCTCAGCGAAAGACATATAGAATTACTTATAGACTTTATGATGGAAAATACAAAGAATATTGTGTGGAGATTTAATCCATATAATGGTTATTATGGTTTTGAATATTTAAAAAATAAAGGCAATTACTATAGGATAGATGATGATGAAACCCATGTTTTAGAGCTTACAGAGGGGTTTGAGGATATAAAAAAAAAGTGGTCTAAAGGACATAGAGCATCTTTTAATAAGGCGAAGAAGGAAGGCGTATCAACAATGGTTGCCCAGAAACAAGATGAATGGGATGAGTATTTTAATGTTTATGAGGATACACACAGAAGATGGGGGGAGTCTGCACAGGTATTCTACGAAAAAGAGTTGTTTAATATCATGTATGGATTAAATTCTCCCCATATAAAATTATGGCTTGCAAGATTTTCAAATAGGATCATTGCAGGGGCATTGTGTTTTTATGCAAAGCAACATGTGGTATATTGGCACGGTGCTGCATTAAAAGATTTTTTTTATCTAAGACCGGTTAATCTGCTTATGGCAGATATAATAAAGGATTCATGTGAAAAGGGCTATAGATGGTTTGATTTTAATCCAAGCGGTGGTATTATGGGCGTTAAGCAATTTAAAAGTCATTTTAATACATTAGTGCTTCCTGCCCCTGTCATAACTCAAAAAACCAATTTCATAAAATTTTATATCTTGCTCAAAAGAATTTTAAAAATATAGGATGGAGATTGGACAATTTTTAGATTTTTTTATTACACTGTAAAAAGTTTTTATAAAAGATATAGGATCTATAGGTTCCTCAAGAAAAGATTTTCGAGCATTATTGTAGATAATAATGTAGATTTTCTCGGTGATTTAAATAATCTCCATTTAGGTAGAAACATTGTTTTTCAGGCAAATACTACTGTAGATCTGGGAGGAACAACTCAGTGGTGTGATTATAAAGGATATCTTGAGATCGGGGATGATAGTTTTATTGGCCAGGATTGTGTCATCTATGCTGCAGGGCCATATGGGGTTAAGATAGGTAAAAGATTCGACTGCGGGCCAGGGGTATGTATATTCTCAAGCAGAACCGATTATGAAAGAGGCACAAATCACCATATCTTTGCCCCTGTGGAGATAGGAGATGATGTGACAATCTATGCAAATGCCGTTATAAGCCCGGGAGTAAAGATAGGTTCTGGCTCAGCAGTGGCTGCAGGGTCAGTGGTGATAAGGGATGTCCCTGAGAATACCCTTATAGGTGGTGTGCCTGCAAAAATCATTAAAAAGATTAATAAAAAGATAGACAATATTAAATAATAGCCATAATCTATATCAATGAAGATATTATCCATCTTTGGAACAAGGCCTGAGGCAATAAAGATGGCCCCTATTTTAAAGGAATTAGAAAAAAATTTCGATTCCTTTAGAAGTATTGTATGTATTACCGCTCAACATAGGCAGATGCTCGACCAAGTGCTTGATATTTTTGAAATAAGACCAGATTATGATCTACAGATTATGCAGGATAGTCAGAATCTTTTTGATGTAACATGCCTTGCTTTGGATGGATTAAAAAGAGTCATCGAGAATGTAGAACCTGAAATGGTATTTATCCAGGGAGACACCACCACAACCATGGCTGCTGCAATTTCAGCATATTATTTTAAAACAAAGGTCGCCCATGTAGAGGCAGGATTACGCACAGGAAATAAATATGCCCCATTCCCTGAAGAGATCAATCGTAAGATAACCAGTGCTATTGCTGATATACATTTTGCCCCCACTGATAGAGCAAGACAAAATCTCCTTATGGAGGGGGTGTCTGATGATAGGATTTTTGTGACAGGTAATACTGTCATTGATGCACTTTTCCTTACTACTGAAAAGATAAATGCCAACACAGATATAAAAAAGAGGCTTGACAAGAGATTTTCATTTATTGACCCATCAAAAAGACTTATACTGGTAACAGGTCATAGACGTGAAAATTTTGGCGAAGGGCTTGAAAATATCTGCTATGCCCTATTGGAGATTGCCAGGGCATGTCCTGATACAGAGATAGTTTATCCTGCCCACCTTAATCCTAATGTGCAGGAACCTGTATTAAAGATAATAGGAAGGACACAATCAGGTATTCATGTTATAGAACCTGTTGATTATATTTCTTTTGTCTATTTGATGAATAAGGCATATATAATACTCACCGATTCAGGGGGGATACAGGAAGAGGCACCATCACTTGGTAAACCTGTCCTTGTGATGAGAGATACGACAGAGAGACCTGAGGCAGTGGATGCAGGAACTGCAAGGCTTGTTGGAACAGATAAAGATAAGATTGTAAGAGAGACCATATTCCTTTTGCATGATAAAAAAGCATATAATTCCATGAAGAGTATGAATAATCCATATGGTGATGGTAAGGCAGCAAAGAGGATAGTAGATTCACTTTTCTTGTTATGAAGACCTTCCAAATGATTAAAATAAATTTTTTATGAATATATTAATCTTAAACCCTCCTCATCCAACTGCAATCATCAGAGAAGGTCGTTGCCAGTCACCGCAGAACATGAGAAAGACACCTATACCCCAGATGACCATTGCTTATCTTGCCGGTATTTTACAGAAGGGAGCTAATAATATAAAGGTTTTTGACTGTATTGCCGATGATTTAACACCGGATAACCTTTTTGAGAAATTAAAAGGTTTTGAGCCCGAAATATCATTTATAAATACTACCACACCGTCTATTAATTCCGATCTCGCGTTTGTTCGTTTACTAAAAGCCCATTACCCCCATTGTTTTATTGCCACCTTTGGGACACATGTCACAGCCCTCCATGAAGAGATAATGGACAGATATGATTTTTTAGATTGTGTTATTCGACATGAACCAGAATGGACTGCGCTGGATATTGTAGAGGCACTAAAGTCTAATGGCATTACAGATAAAGGTGTCCCTGGTTGCACAATCCGATATAAAAACCGTATAATCATAGGAGAGAATAGACAGTATAATACCTCTTTAGACGACATTGGGTTTCCTGCCTGGGAATATTTTGATATATCTAAATATCTTCATCCGGTCTTTAATAAACCCTATTTGATGGTGAATACCTCAAGGGGATGTATTCATAATTGTATCTTTTGCGTGGCTTCTATCTTTTACGGTAAAAAAGTCCGCTATCGATCTATACCAAGCATTATTCGCGAGATAAAAGACCATGTTATAGGTAAATTCGGGGTGCGCTATATATGGTTTTATGCCGATGATTTTACATATTCAATAGAATTCGTTAAGGAGTTATGTAGGGCAATCATAGAAAACAAAATAGAGATAACCTGGTGGACAAATACAAGGGTTGATAAGCCTGATGAGGAGATGTTTAGGTTGATGAAAAAGGCAGGTTGTTTTATGCTTTCCATAGGTGGTGAAAGCGGTAATGAAACGATTCTAAAAAACATAAAAAAAGGCACAAGACCTGAGTTTATAAAAAATACCGTGGATATCTTGAGAAGGGTTGGCATTAATTCCCTTGTATATTTCTTGTTTGGACTACCAGGTGAGACAAGAGAGACAATAAGAGAGACTATAGATTTTGCTAAAAGGATCAAACCAGATTATGTGGAATTCTATCCTGCAACTCCTTATCCTGGGACAGAATTTTATCAAATTGCCTGCAGAGACAATTCTATTATCGATGAAAACTGGGATCATTATTTTTGTGGTGGAAACGAATTTGTAATAAAGATATCGGGAGTTGAAAAGGATGAACTGGATACGATCATGAAAAAGGCCTATCGTGAATTCTACCTTAGACCTTCATATTTTCTAATTCTATTAAAAAGAATGGCAAAACCAGTGGAATTTATGAGGTTGATGAATTTCGGGTTCACCTATGTGAAAAGATTTGTTCAAGAAAAAAGTAAATGATTTTATGAAGATATATTTATTGCTGCCAGCATATAATGAAGGTAGGGCGCTCAATCCTCTTTTGAAAAGGATAAAAAAAGGTATGGAGGATAGAGGCTTTGAATATGAGGTAATTGTATATAATGATGGTAGTATAGATGATACATTGAAAGTCCTCGCAGAAAATAAATATGGTATTCCCCTGAAGGTAATAGGAAAGCCTGTAAACGAAGGCCTTGGTTATGCATTCTTCAGCCTTTTAAAAGAGGTAATAGCCCTTTCAGACAATGAAGATGATATAGCAATAGTTCTTGATGCCGACAATACCCATAATCCAGAACATATCTATAGGATGTTTAATGGAATAAGGGAAGGTTTCGATGTGGTCATAGCTTCCAGGTATCTGCCTGATAGCAGGGTTATAGGTGTTACAAGGTTCAGACAATTTTTAAGTCTTATGGCTTCGTGGTTAATGAGGCTCTTGTTTCCCATAAAAGGGGTGAAAGATTACACATGTGGTTACAGGGCATATTCCCTTGAATGTTTAAAAAAGGCTTATAACTTATTTGGTGATAAAATCATAGAAGAAAAGGGCTTTGCCTGTATGGCAGAGTTTCTCGTTAAACTTAGAAAATTAAATATTATTGCCGTGGAGATACCCCTTCTATTGAGATACGACAGGAAGCCGGGCGAAAGCAAGATGGATATTTTAAAAACAATAAAAAGGACATTGCTTTTACTTTATAGATTAAAAAAGATATAGGATATAAAATGTTGCAAGGTAAAGACGACTGGTTTGTTTCTCACAGAGAAACCATAGGTATTGGTGCCGAATATGAAAAACAAGCATTAAAAGACCATAAATATTACGTAAAGGTAAAGTCTCTCCATTTATTGAGAAAGACATCAGAGTTCTTTGGAAATACTGAGGGTATTATCGCCCTGGATTTAGGTTGTGGCACCGGTGAGACCATAGAGTATTTCCAAGATAGGTTTTATCATGTTATTGGCTGTGATTTTTCAGAGGGTATGTTGAGGTATGCTTCTTATAAAAAAATGAAGAATATTACGCTAAAACAATGTGATGCTGAGGCCTTGCCATTTAAAGAGACATCCATTGACCTTATAACCATGTTTGGGCTTATCCATCATGTAGAAACAAAGGATAGAATCAAAAATATTTTCAGAGAGGCATACCGTGTATTAAAGACAGGGGGCATGATAGCTGTTTATGACTTTAATCCTTATAATCCCATATCGAGGTATATAGTCAAAACATGTCCTATTGATGTAGGGGTCAATCTCGATGGGTATAAAAGGTCAAAATTTCCTACCACATTCTATCCACACGAATTAATGGAAATACTGAGAGATTCAGGATTAACTACAATAAAGGTAGAGTATCTCATCTTTTTTCCAAAATCCCTTTCGTTCTTTTTGCCCTTGGAAAGATTCCTCTCAAAGGTTCCTTTGGGCGGAATGTATTCTTTGATTGGGAAAAAATAAGATTTAAAATCAAATAGGTAGGTTAGAGATAGACAGAGTTTTCTCATTTACAGACTATGTTTTTATTTACCTAATCGGTTCAGCCATTGTTATAGCTGGCTGTATAGGAGGTTACTTTATCTATGGAAGGATAAAAAGTCAAACAGCGGCAAGACCATATTTTATCCTGTTATGTTTTTGTTCTGTTCTATATGTTGTTATTTTTTCTTTAATGAAAGACCTATCTGTGCTATCACATCATAGTTACTTTGATTATGCCATATATCTTGTTTATTTAAATAACTTTGTCCAAGGCAAAGGGCTTATAACATATTTTCATGAGACAGTTGTTCCCGGAAGTAGCAGTCACTGGCTTGCCAATCATTTTACACCCCTTATATATATATTTGCCTATGCATTTAAGGTCTTTCCCTCCTTTCATATGGTAAATTGGCTTCATACCATATTATTAGGGTTTTCCCCTATAATTCTCTATATCTTTAGTCGGCGTTTTATTGGAAGATTTGGTGCCTTTTGTATATCGCTGACCCTTATCTTTAATCCCACGTTTCAATACATAACCCTCTATGAATTTGATTTTCTTAGATTTATTATACCGTCAGGGATCCTTATGCTTGGTTATGTTTTAGGTGGTTATCCTGCCATTTATATCATTTTATCGCTTTTTATTGTTTTGTTAATAAGAGAGGATGCTGCATTTTTGGCGTTTGGTATAGGTATTTTTATGTTTTTTTTTCAGAAGAAAAGGAGAATCATGGGCTTTGCTATTATGGTGGTTTCCATTTTATATCTTTTGACTGTTCTACAGGTCATAATGCCTTATTTCAGAGGTGAAAAAACTGTAATGGATGCCCATGTGGCAGCTTATATGTTTTATGAGTTTGGCAGGACACCAGGTGAGATACTGAAAAATATCTTCTTAAGCCCTATTATATTTCTTAAACATATTTTCCATCCCATGAAATTAATCAATTGGTTTATGTATTTTCTTCCATATGCATTTGTGCCTTTTGCTGCTGTCAATGTCCTTGTTATTGCATTGCCTCTCCTGATATTTCTATCTTATAGCGGCTCTATAAAATATATATCTTATATGCTCTACTATGTGTCCCCAATCCTGGTGGTGGTAACATGGGCTACGGTAATAGGTTTATATAAGACGCAGAATATTTGCAAAAGCAAAGAATGGTTTAAGAAATGGTGGGAAAAACCTCCTTCAATAGAGAGATTGTCTTTTGCAGTGCTTGCCGCCAGCATAATCTGTTCTATCTATTTTGGTCCTTCACCCATTTCTCTTCAATTCTGGTTCAGTGATTTCAAAGTTGCACCCCTTCATTCAACTACCTTTTACAGAGAACGTTATATACCTAAACAACATGATGAAATAATACAGAGGGCAGCCAAGATGATTCCTGAGGATGTATCTGTCATGGCAGAGTTTTTTCTCCTTACTGATGTGTATAAAAACAGGGAGATAAGGTGTTTTCCCATTTATTATATATTTGAGGATCTCGAATCCATTTTTAATGTAGATTATATATTTATTGATAAATCACACCCCATGAAAGCCAAGAGTTCAGGAGGTCCATTCAAGGCAGACAATGAATTATACTACCTGTGGATAGAAAATAGACCAGATACCTACGAAAAGGTCTTTTCGGAAGACGGTGTTATCCTGTATAAAAACAAAAAGATAGAGTTTAATCATCAGATAAAGTTATAGTCAATGAACATGTGAGGTTATGAAAAGAGATAAAGTTTCTAAAGGCAAGATTCTATATAGGTATCTTGTTGTATTATTTTTTGTATTTATTTTATTTTTTAGATTTTCCTTTATATCTAATGGAGGTGCCTTTGCTGAACCGGATGAGTTGAGGTATCTCCAGAGCATATCGGCCATTGAAAACCTTTTCAAAGGCAATTTATCCAATTTTTGTTTTAATATCTCGAGTGCCCATTGCAGACCTGGTGATGTTATAAGAAATCTTGTTCCAGCATCTATTCAATATATGGCCCTAAAAATATTCGGTCTTGACCCTTTGAATCCTGATTCATTACTTATTCCATTGTTCTTCAATGTAATCATATCCGTTTTTTTATCATTTTTTATCTTTAAGATAAGTTTTTTAGTATTTAATAAAGACTATCCCTTGTCATTAACAGCTACCATTGTCTACTCAATACTTGTAAATAATAACTTTTATATAAGACACCTTCTTCCATATGATATGTCTCTTTTGTGTTTTATAATAGCCATCTTTCTCATTATAGAGAGATACAAAAGGCATGCTGAATTTAACAAAAGGCTGCTTTTTGGTGTAGGGGCATTAAGCACCTTTGGTTTTATGGTATATCCAGGTTACTACTTTTTGTTCATCTTTGTCTTTTTTCTTTTTATTATCTTGTCTCACAGGATAAAAGAAATAAGTGAATTTTATCAAAATCTTAAAATAATAGCCTATCAATGTTTTATATACATAATACCATTTGTTTTATCTATTTTCCTTTTCGATGTATTGGCCCATATAGGCAAGACCTTTTCATATACCATAACCTGTTTGGTCATATCTTCCACAATAACTCAAGGTAGCTATGAAGAGTCATTTATATTCCTTTTAAAATATTTAGTAGATGTGGAAAACGTGATAGGGTCTATTGTTTTGATGGGTGTTGTTTCTTATTTAATATGCCTTATACTATCTTTCTTTTTTAAAAGAAAAAATAAATTTTTCAATATATTTATTGAAAACAGGTTGGTTGTCTTTCTTTTTATATCAGGTGTTGTAGGTTATTTACTCCATGCTACTTTAGGTTATTTTGGCTTTTTTGTTTTTTATGGACGCATCTTACATCAATATCTGCCTTTTTTTGTATTGGGTAGCGTATTTTTTATCCATTCCCTTGCATCAATGATTAAAAAAAGGAATGTTATAATGGGCGTTCTTATTGTGATTTCATTATTTAGTTTCTTTTCTTTTTATTTGGATTTTAAGAAAGTATCATATCCCCGTGACGTCCTATATAAAATGGGCTTTACACTGAAAAATGAAAGAATTGATTATACGTCAATAGAAGAGGATATTCAGAAAAATAGGCTTATGACTGTCATTGATTTTGAAAATGCACCCCTTCAATACATAGTAGAGACACCTCCTCACAACTGCTTCATGCCACCGCAAAAGAGCCCTTTTAAAAAAGATTTTCACTACAAGAAAAAGGACTATAAATTTATAAACTTTTGTTTTTTTTATCCTATTGATAAACCTGCTCCAAAATACAATATGTTAATGAACTATTACAGGAAATTAAAGGGTAAACACGAGATAAGCTTAGTGCCTGATGCCCCTCAGCCATTTAGAGCATATATTCCTGAGGAAGGTTGGGAGACCATATTTGAGAGGCCCCATTTTTTATTGATGAAGCCGTATATGTATGAGGGGCTGAGCATAGAAGGCAGGAGACTCCTTAAAGAAAGGGCTTATAAAATAAAGATATTGAAAAAGAAATGAAATAGTATCACAATAATTTCAGTAGTATCTATTTTTTTAGTTTTTTGAGAAAATGAATACGAGAATAAAATATTTTTTCCTAAATATAGTCCTTTCATTATCTGTAACGGTTTTATTCTTACTCCTGGCAGAAGGTCTGACCATGTTGTTGTGGGATTATAAGCCAGTGGGCAGTCATGTGAGTGTTGTAATTAATGATGGGAACAGAAGGGTTGTCCATGAAGGCGTAGAATATGTCACCAACTCCCTTGGTTTGAGGGAAAGGGAGCTTGATAAGAGACCAAAGGCAGACAAGACCATCCTTGTCCTCGGTGATTCTTTTATATGGGGCGATGGCATACCTGTTGAAAGCCTTGTTACAACAAAACTTGAGAAGAAACTCAATGAAATGGGTAAAAATATAGAAGTGGTAAATGGCGGCGGAGGAGGAGGCAATGCCCAGAGCGAATATGAGAGGCTTGTTAAATTGACTCCCATTTACAAACCATCTGAGGTAATGGTCTTCTTTTTTACAAATGATATACTTGAGGATGTTCCAATAGGCAAGGAGTCTGACAAGAGGGTTGCCACAAGCTGGAGACAGAATATAAAGGAGTTTTTGAGGTCAAGGTCCCATTTTTTTGCCTTTCTCTACTATCTATATAAAGACAGGATAGTAGAAATCATGGGTGTTCCAAAATTTTTGTTACCTTCTGATTATTTCCAACTCGATGATACCAAGCCTGGATGGAAGGGTTTTAAAGAGCATGTAGTCAAAATGAGGGATTTCTGTAAAAAGAACAATATTGCCTTTTCTTATGTTATAATACCCACATTAACTTGCCTTAATGAGAAATATCCATATAGAGAGATGCACGAGGCATTGAAAAAATTCTTTAAAGATTCTGAAATAGAATATTTTGATCTCTTTCCTGTATTTAGTCCATATAGGCCATCAAAGCTTTGGGTTAATCTTGAAAATTCACATTGGAATGATTTAGCCACAACCCTGGCAACAGATGCCATAATAAAATGGAGGTATTCCAACAGGAATGATAGAAATATTTAAATTTTATTAAAAAGCTTAAAAATTCAAAGGTATATATGGCTATAATCATTAAAAATCTTTTTTTGCCTGTTTTTTCATCTCTTTTATTATCTGTTCAACCCTGTTTCGGATATCTGGATTTTGGTTCAGGAAGCTATTTTATCCAGATCATAATAGGCTTTATCCTTGCAGGATTGTTCTTTTTGAGATACCATTTCAAAAGATTTATAAATATGTTCAGAAAGAATAAAAGGGACGAATATAAAGATAAATAAAAGGGATTCATGCAAAGATTAGTTAGAATATCTTCATCCTTCAGGGATCCCAGCGGCTATGTTTTTTTATCCGAAGGAAGACTATATAGGATAATCTTCAATTGTTACAGAGATAATTATGAACATCTAATGGATTCAGGTCTTTATGATAAATTGACAAAAGAAAACCTGTTAATAAACCATGAAGAGGCTTGTTTTCCCGTTGATGATATAAATGATGTTTATAAGGTTATAAGACCAGAATCCATTGATTTTATTTCATATCCTTATGAATGGTGTTTTAGCCAATTAAAGGATGCAGCACTTTTGACATTAAAGATTCAAAAGATCGCATTTGAACATGGCATGACGCTAAAGGATGCAAGTGCATATAATGTTCAGTTCAAAGATGGGAAACCAATCCTTATTGACACCCTGTCATTTGAAAAATACCGAGAAGGAAGGCCGTGGATAGCCTATAAGCAGTTCTGTCAGCACTTTCTTGCACCTTTAGTATTGATGAGTCTAAAGGATGTAAGACTCAATGAACTGTTGCGTAGTCATATTGACGGCATACCATTGGATCTGACAAGTTCCCTACTACCATATAAGACAATATTTAATTATGGGATTTTGTTTCATATACACCTTCATGCCCGCAGTCAGAAAAGGTTTGAGAAAAAGCCCATTAATAGAGAAAAATACAGGATGGGCCGTAATGCCTATCAGGCATTGATGGAGAATCTCGAGTCTTTAATAAAAAAAATCCATTGGAAGCCAGAAGGAACAGAATGGGCAGACTATTACCATATGGGGAGCTATTCAAAGAGTGCTATGGAACACAAGTCCAGTATCCTTTTAGATATCATAGAAAGATTTGACCCTGGCGTAGTCCTTGACCTTGGAGCTAATGACGGTTTTTTTAGTAGACTCGTTGCAGGCAAATCAAAATATGTTATCTCTGCTGATGCTGACCCAGCATGTGTTGAAAAAAACTATCTAATCTGTAAAGATAATGTTGAAAAAAAGGTGCTCCCTATCCTCATAGACCTTACAAACCCCAGCCCGTCCCTGGGATGGCAAAATCTGGAGAGGGAAGCATTTTTCAAAAGATTAAGGGTAGATACAGTAATTGCCCTTGCCTTAATACATCACCTGGCAATCTCAAATAACATCTCCCTTGATAATCTGGCAGATTTTTTTAGAAAGTTAGGCCGCTTCCTCGTTATAGAATTTATCCCAAAGACGGATAGCCAGGTTAAACGGTTGCTATCGTCAAGGGAGGACATCTTTTTTAAATATAATCAAGAAGAATTTGAGAGACAATTTTTCCAATACTTCAGGATAAAAGAAAGATTCGGCATTATAGATTCCCATAGGACCATCTATTTTATGGAGAGGAAAGATTAAAAAATCATGAATATTATAAAAAAATATCTTGTCCTTCATCCTTTTCTTTTTGCGTGGTTACCTATCCTTCACCTCTATAGTCTCAATTTTTTTGAATACCCACCTTATGTTCTCATAAAACCGTTTATAGTTTTAACTTCCATAACCATAGCCTTTCTTTTTATCTCTCAAAGGTTTTTCCATGATAGGTTTAAGTTTGCCGTAATCTTTTCCGTTTCTGTTTTAATGATATTTATCTTTCACTCCTTTGAGGAGTTTTTTGAAAGACTTAGCTTCGGTTTTTTAAGATTTAGAATCATTGCCTTTATCTATCTTTTAATATTTGCAGGGATTTTATTTTCTTTAATAAGAGCCCGCATCGATTTTAAGAGATTGTCTTATTTTTTTAATATATCAGGGATTATAATTTTACTCATTATATCCACTAATTTTATAGGTAAACTATGGGCAAGAAATAAAGATATTACAGTTAAGCCTCAGGGCCTTCAAAAAGAAATAAAAAATAAAATCAGGTTTGAAGATATGCCTGATATCTACTATATAATACTTGATTCATACCCTGAGAAAGATGTGTTGAGTCATGTAACAGGTTTTGATAACTTTGAATTTATAGACTATCTTAAATCGAAGGGTTTTTTTGTAACTAAAAAAAATCGTTGTAATTATACCTTTACAAAATTTTCTATGGCCTCTACTTTGAATATGGAATTTTTGCCAGTCAAGGAGATAGAGTCAGGTGTTTTTGAATTAAAAAAAGGCATTAAATTTAACAAAGGTATAGAAGGCAACAAGGTAGTGTCTATCTTTAGATCCATGGGTTATAGATATATAGATCTCTCCATATGGAACAAGAGATATTATGACATAGATTTCACAGGTAGCCTTTTATTCATGACCATAATTAGGGCACCCGGGATAGGGAATTTTATAGCAGGCCTTTTACTTAGAGATTATGTCATGGATACATTAGATATTTTACAGAGACCTATAGATTCAAATGAACCCTTTTTTGTCTATTGTCATGTGATGATACCCCATTTTCCCGCCATGTTTGATGAAAATGGAAAAACCCCATCTATTATAAAACCCGATAAAAAAACTCTCTACCTGGATCAGCTTAAATATACCAATAAGCGGATGAAAAAGGTAATTGACAGTATTATTATGAATTCAAAAAGGACTCCAATAATCATTATTCAGGGTGATCATGGTGCTGATTCACTAACAGAAGATAAGAAAAAAAGTATGAAATTACGCAAAAGTATCCTAAATGCTGCGTATCTACCTGGGTTAAAAGAAAATATATTTTACAATGGCATGACATCCATTAATACCTTCAGAATAATATTCAATAGATATTTTGCCATAGATTTGAAGCCCTTGCCTGATGTAACATACTATCAGGATTATGAAAAAGGCAGGCTTTATTTGTATAGCCCTGATTAAAAATAATTGTATAATTTGTAAATGTTTAAAATGGACGGGATATTATGAACATTGCCATCCTTGGGGCAAGGGGAATACCTGCACGATATGGTGGATTTGATACCCTTGTGGAAGAACTGGCTATCAGGCTGGTAGATAACTATAATTTTAAGGTTACGGTATACTGCCGGTCTAATTATTATAAAGATAGACAGAAGTATTACAAGGGTGTTCGTTGTGTATACATTCATGCCTTGAGGATAAAGGGTATAGAGAGTCTCCTTCATACATTCATTACGGCATTGCATGCTTTAAAAGGTAAATATGACATTTTTTTTATCGTAGACCCTGGTAATGCACCTGTAGGCATATTTCTGAAATTATTGGGGAAGAAGGTGGTAATACATACAGATGGTTTAGGCTGGAAGCGTCGTAAGTGGGGTAGGTTATCGAGAAGATATTATAAATGGGTAGAATTTTTATGTGCCAAATATATAAAGACCATCGTCACAGACAATCCTGTGATGAGGGAGTATTATCTGGAGAATTACCACAGAGATTCTGTTTGTATAGCCTATGGGGCTGAAAATACCTCTGGTTTTGATGACACTGTTCTCGATAAATACGGGCTTAAAAAGAAACAATACCTTTTGGTGGTGGCAAGATTGGAGAGGGAAAACAATACAGACCTCATTATCCGTGAATATGTTTCATCAGGTGTCCATATGCCCCTTGTTATTGTAGGCGATGCACCGTATGATAGTGCATATATGGATATGCTGAAAGGATTGGCCAATGAAAAGGTGATTTTCGCAGGGAGGATAGATGACCAGGCAGGACTTAATTCCCTTTATAGATGGGCTTATCTTTATTTGCACGGCCATGAGGTTGGAGGGACAAATCCATCTCTTCTCAGAGCCATGGCGCTTGAGGCAACACCGCTTATAATCAATGTCCCTTTTAATGTATCTGTAATAGATGGTTGTGGCTTTGTTTTTGATGCGGATATTGGAAATTTGTCAAGGACATTACAAGAGCTCATTTCAAACCCTGAGCTTGTAAAAGAAAAATCTCATATGGCGGCAAAAAGGATGCAGGATTACTTTACATGGGATATGGTGGTATCTGCCTATAGAGATTATTTTGAAGAGATAATGGCAACTTTATAAATGAATCATTGACAAATGATTTTTGATTTTATAAAAAACAAGAGGGTAGTTGATTGATAAGAGAAAAAGAAAAATATTATTCCCCGCTCCTTTTTTTCTTAGATAGTATTTTTGCATTTATTGCCTATGGTTTGAGTTTATATGGGTATCTTTTCATCTTTCATAGACAGATTGTCGGTTATGACCTATTAAGGATTGGATTCTTTTTCTTTGATAACACCCTCCACATAATACCATTTCTCGTTGTATTGTTTATATTTTTTAACCAGTTTATAAGAAAAAACGACTATATTTACAAGAGAAGAATCATCGATATAATATATCAGGTTTTATCCCCTGTATTTATTGTTATAATTGTTTTTTTATTCCTATTTCTTTTAAATCCCTTGTTCAGGATAAACATATGGTTTACTTTTATATATGGGGTTTTTTTATCAGGTTTTCTCGTAATAGACAGAATATTGATATATTTTTATATTGACATTCTCCAGAGAGCCGGGAAGTTATTGAAATTTATCTTGATTGTGGGAACAAACAAGAAGGCAATAAAAATAGCCCAACTCTTTGAAGATAATCCCCAATGGGGCTTAAGGATTGTAGGGCTTTTAACCTATAGTATGGAAGAAGTTGGCACGGAAATATCGGGTTTTAAAGTCTTAGGTGTTGTTGATGATATAAACTATGTTTTTGAAAAGAATGTAGTGGATTATGTGCTTTTATGCCAGGAACAAGAAGATATTAAAAAACTACAGAATCTGGCATTACGATGTAGGACGGTTGGTATAGATTTTGTGATTGATAGTAATGTGTTTGTTCAGAATATATCGGGTATATCATTTGACCATATCCATGATTTCTCTTTTGTCATATTCAGGTCAGTCTGGTTGGGTCCTGAAAAACTCATGATAAAGCGAATTATTGACCTCTTTATTTCTATTATTATGATCATTCTATGTATACCTTTCTGGATAATAATACCCATTCTAATTAAAAGGGATTCTAAAGGACCTGTGTTTTATGTTCAGGAGAGGGTGGGTAAAAATGGGAGATTATTCCCCATGTATAAATTCAGGACCATGATAGTAGGTGCTGACAAGATGCAGGCAGAGGTTATGTATTTAAATGAGATGGATGGCCCTGTATTTAAGATAAAAAATGACCCAAGGCTAACAAAGGTAGGCAGGCTACTCAGGAGGACAAGCCTTGATGAATTACCCCAGTTGTTTAATGTCATTGCCGGGCATATGAGCCTTGTAGGTCCTCGACCACCTATTATGAGCGAGGTGGTGCAGTATCGTCCATGGCAAAGAAAAAGGCTTTCTGTTATGCCTGGTGTTACATGTCTCTGGCAGGTTACTGGAAGAAATGAGATCAAGTTTGATGAGTGGATGAAGCTTGATATGCAGTATATAGATAACTGGTCTTTAACCCTTGACCTGAAGATACTCTTTATGACCATAAAGGCCGTTATCTCAAGAAGAGGAGCATTATAATGGGTTTTTTTAGAAATCTTTTTACCTTGGGGAAGGACAAGACCTATACAGAGGCGATGAGGCTTTTTAATATGCACGATTACAGGGGGGCCATAGAAAAGTTTGAAGACATATTAAAGAGAAAAAAGGTGTCAACAAGCATTCATTATAATCTTTCAAAGGTCTATATAAGCCAGTCCCACAGAAACCTCGGTATAATACTTTTTACTATGGGAAAATATGCAGAAGCACTTCAAGAATTTACCATGGCACTTCATTATAATCCTGGCTTTAATGAGCTTTATTATTTCATAGGTGTATGCCAGAATAATCTTGGAGATTTCAAGAGTGCCATAGATAGCTTCAATAGTGTTATAGAGGTTGACCCATCAAATCTTCCCGCAAGGCTAAAACTTGGCGTTGCGCTTCATAATTACAGGATGTGGGATACTGCAGAGAATCTCTATAAGGGTATTTTAAAGACAAATCCTAATTACGCAGATATTCACTATTACCTCGGATTAACATATCTTGGGAAGGGCAATGTTGATGAAGCTACTAATTCTTTCAGGAGTGCATTAAAGATAAATCCTAATTACCTTCAGGCAAGGATAAAGATAATTGTTGCGCAAATTTATACAGGGGAATTCGATAAAGCCATCGAGGAGCTTATATCCCTTTCAGAGAAGTATCCAAAATTTGCAGATATATTCTATTATTTAGGCATTGCCTATACAGGCAAGGGCATGTTTGAGAAGGCCATAGAAAACTTCAGGCACGCAACTGAGATAAACCCATCATATAAAGAGGCAAGGACTAAATTAGGGACAATTTATTGTCACTTAGGTAGGTTTCAGGAAGGCATCAATGAGTTTGAAGAGGCAAGCAGGATCGACCCTTCTGATGAAGACGCAGCAATGATCACAAATGCCTTAAAAAATGCCATTGCCTTACATGAAACATCGAGTTTAAAATTTTCAGAAATTATATTGAGTTTATTTGCAAATGGAAGGGGTATATATGATTTTGTCCCTGAATTTAGCAAAGGGGTTCAGATTACCCCTGATGTCTCTGAGATGATATCTATTGTTATGAGTGTCTCTGAAGAAGATAGAACCCTGTGCGAGATGCTAATCCCATTCGTTAAAGAACACATAACAGAGAAGAATGACTACCCTGACCTTCATAATAGCCTTGGTGCATTATATCTAAAACTCAATAGATACACAGAGGCAGAAGGATATTTCAGAAGGGCAGTAGAGTTGAATCCAAAATATATGAAGGCACGCTTTAATCTTTTTTATACATTAAAGATGCTCGGCAAATATGAAGATGCCTTAAAAGATGGGGAATATATAATTGAAAACGGTATGACCTATCCCGATGTTTACTCCAATCTTGCCGAAGTATGTCTAAATCTTAATTTGTGTGACAGGGCCATAGAAAATATTAAAAAAGCACTGGATATAAATAATAGATACCCTTTAGCCCACTATATAGCAGCACAGGTGTTTGAAAGACTTGGCAATAAAAAGGAGGCTCTGCATCATATAAAAGAGTGTTTAAACTCAAATCCTCCTGGCTTTTTAAGTGCCAAGGCAAAAGAGATACTTGAAAGGCTTGAAAAGGAATAGGCAATTATTCCTATAATGGTTCAAAAAATACAAAAACTTTGATGTTTTATATTGACAAAGATATCTTATAAAAAATATAATTGTGAAAATAATAACAAATTACAAACCCTTTTGGAGGTAACATATGAGACCATACTTTGAAAAGATGCAGGACTGGGGAAAACCAGTGAAGCCTAATGCAGCCAATGCAGAAGAGATCAAAAAGGTTGAAAAAGAGATTGAAGCTTTGATTGAACAGAAAAAGAAAGCAGGACTACCACAGGAAACATTAAACAAAAGAGGTGAATGGACAGTATATCAGAGACTTGACTACATCCTTGATCCAGGGACATGGGCACCACTGCACATGCTTTATGACCCCATGGATGAAGAGTCAGGGACAACAGGTGTAGTAGATGGTCTCGGCAGGATTAATGGAAGATGGTGTGTAATAATCGGTTTTGATAATAAGGTCCTTGCCGGTGCATGGATTGCAGGCCAGTCAGATAACATCCTTAGAGTAACGGATATGGCAAAAAGATTGCATTGTCCCCTTGTATGGCTTGTCAATTGTAGCGGTGTGAAACTTACCGAACAGGAAAAGGTCTATGCAAATAGGCGTGGTAATGGAACAACATTCTTTAGACACGCAGAATTGAACAAGCTCGGTATCCCTGTTCTTGCAGCCATATACGGTACAAACCCAGCAGGTGGAGGCTATCAGGGTATAAGCCCGACCCTTCTCCTTGCCCATAAAGATTGCAACATTGCAGTAGGTGGTGCAGGTATAGTAAGTGGTATGGCACCTAAGGGATATTTTGATGAAGGCATGGCAGAGATGATAATTGAAGCAACCAGGAAGTTTAAGGCAGTTCCTCCAGGAAGAGTGGAGATACACTATGACCATACAGGGTTTTTTAGAGAAGTTCATCCTACAGAAGAGAGCCTCCTCGATTCTTTGAAGTCATGGGTTACAAAGCTTCCGGCATATGACCCTTCATTCTTCAGGGTAGCAAAGCCCGCAGAACCAAAATTTCCAGCAGAGGATATTTATAACATAGTGGCCTTTAACCAGAAGATGGTCTATGATGTAGAGCAGTTGATGGCAAGGCTTGTTGATAACAGCGAGCATATGGAGTTTAGGCCAGACTACGGTCCAGAACTTTATACGGGTCTTGTAAAGATAGACGGTTTCTTAATTGGTATTGTTGCCAATAGACAGGGTATGATGCCTAAGGGGTATCCAGATTATGCACCTTATCCTGGAATAGGTGGAAAATTTTACAGACAGGGACTTATCAAGGTAAACGAATTTGTCACCCTCTGTGGCAGAGACAGGGTCCCAATGGTCTGGATACAAGATACATCAGGCATTGATGTAGGTGATTATGCAGAGAAGGCAGAGCTACTCGGTTTAGGCCAGTCTCTTATTTACTCCATTGAGCAGAGTGACCTACCCATGATGGCCATTGTTCTGAGAAAAGGCACTGCAGCAGCGCACTATATCATGTCAGGTCCTCAGGCAAACAATAACAACGCCTTTACACTTGGCACAGCCACCACAGAGATATACGTCATGCACGGTGAGACTGCAGCAGTGGCAACCTTCGCAAGGAGACTTGTGAAAGAAAAGGATGCAGGCAAACCCCTTGCACCAGTAATAGAGGGTATGAACAGGATAGTCAAAGAATACTATGACAAGTCAAGACCAGCATATTGTGCAAAGATGGGTCTGGTGGATGAGGTGGTAAAGATGACCGATATAAGAAAATATCTTGTGGCATTTGCAAACTGCTGTTATCAGAATCCAAAATCTATTACACCACATCATCAGATGATTTTACCAAGGGTAATAAAAGGTTAAAGGATAGATTTTTTCAGGCAGGGTGAGGATATTCCTCACCCTGTTTTTTTAAAATAACAGTTAACTATATAATTGATTATGTTGACTAATCGTATGTGGATATACTTATATGGAAGATAGACTTTTATATAGATTAAAAGAAATAAAAGAAAAGGGCAATTATAGGAGTATTAGATATATAAAACCCTTATCTGCCACAAGGATTATCTACGAATCAAAGGAATGTCTGAATCTTTGCTCAAACAGTTATCTCTCCTTGCATGTTCATCCAGAACTTATAAAGGCATCAAAAGAGGCATCAGAGATATATGGTGCAGGGACATGTTCATCCAGGAGTGTGTCAGGTAGCATTGACCTGTATAGAAGTTTAGAGAAAGAGATAGCTGAATATAAAAACTATCCAAAAGGGCTTTTATTCACCAATGGTTATCTTGCCAATATAGGCATAATATCAACCCTTACTGAAATGGGAGATGTTATCTTTAGTGATGAATTGAACCACTCAAGTCTTATACACAGCATGAGGCTTTCAAAGGCAAGAAAGGTGGTCTACAAGCATAGAGACTTAAATGACCTGGAGAAAAAGATAAAAAAAGACAAAACAAAAGGAAAGCGATTTCTGGTAACCGAGACCATATTCAGTATGGATGGTGATGTGGCACCTCTTAAGGACCTCTATGAGCTCAAAAAAAGATATGATCTCAATATAATAGTGGACGATGCCCATGGTACAGGTGTGTTTGGAGAAAAAGGCACAGGTATAGAGGAGGTCTTTGGATTATCAGGCACAATGGATGTCCATATGGCAACCTTTGGCAAAGCCCTTGGAACTTATGGCGCCTTTGTCCTTTCAGAGGGAACAGTCATCGAATATCTAATAAATAGGGCAAAAACATTTATGTATACCACTGCATTGCCCCCCTCTGTTATTGCTTCATCCATGAAGGCGCTGGAGGTGGTGAAAAAAGATATTAGCCTGAAGCAAGGGTTATGGGAAAACATAGAATACTTTAGAAAAGGTTTAAGGGATGCAGGTTTTAATCTGAAAGATAGTGAAGGACCTATAATTCCTATTGTAGTAGGCGATGATAAAGATGCAGTGAAGATGCAGGAGGAACTTCTTTCCATGGGTATATTCCTTCAGGCAATAAGACCTCCAACTGTTCCGGAAGGGACATCAAGATTGAGACTTACTATTGTCAGAGATTTAACAAAAGAGGATATGGATTATGCCATATCTTCCATAATAAAGGCAGGCAAGAATATAGGCCTTTTGTAATGCTGGAGATAATCTGTTATCTTTCGGAGGCAATATGGATAATAAAAAACAACTCGTAGAATGGGATAAGACATATATCTGGCATCCCTTCACCCAGATGAGGGATTATCTGGAGTCAGATCCCCTTGTTATCGATAGAGGAGAAGGGTTTTATCTGGTGGATGTGGAAGGAAATAGATATATCGATGGCGTGTCATCCCTGTGGGTATTGGTGCATGGCCATGGAAGACCTGAACTTATAGATGCCATAAAGAAACAGGCAGAAAAGCTTTGCCACTCCACCCTTCTTGGCATTGCCAATACACCTTCAATCCTCCTCTCAAAAAGGCTTATTCAAATTGCGCCATCTGGTTTAAAAAAGGTCTTTTATTCAGACAATGGCTCCACATCTGTGGAGGTCGCCCTTAAAATGGCTTATCAATACTGGCAGCATAAAGGTGAAAAGAAAAGAAAAAAGTTTATTAATTTTTCTAATGGTTATCACGGGGATACAATAGGTTCGGTAAGCGTGGGAGGTATAGAGCTATTCCACAGGATATATAAACCCCTGCTTTTTAAGACCTATAAAGCGCCTTCTCCATATTGCTACAGATGTTCATTAAAATTGGATTATCCGTCATGTGGTCTTGCCTGTGTCCAGGAGTTTGAAGAGATTGTTAAACGACATAGGGATGAGGTATGTGCGGTTGTTATAGAACCTGTTGTTCAGGGTGCTGCCGGTATGATCATCCAGCCTCAAGGTTTTTTAAATGCCATATGGAAGATCACGAAAGAAAACGGACTCCTTTTTATTGCCGACGAGGTTGCCACAGGTTTTGGTAGAACAGGATATATGTTTGCATGTGAAAAAGAAAATGTAAAACCTGATTTTCTATGTCTTTCCAAGAGCATTACAGGAGGATATTTACCTCTTGCAGTGACAGCAACAACTGAAGAGGTCTTCAATGCCTTCTTAGGAAGATTTGAAGATTTTAAGACCTTTTTCCATGGCCATACATATACAGGTAATCCTCTTGCATGCGCTGTTGCCTTAAAAAACCTTGAACTTTATGAAAGTGAAAAGATCATGGAAAGACTTAAGGCTAAGATTAGATTATTAAATGGTGAACTTCAAAGATTTTCAGAACTACCTTCTGTAGGCGAGATAAGGCAGCAGGGCTTTATGGTGGGTATAGAGCTTGTAAAAAACAAGAAAACAAAAAAGCCTTATGCCCCAAAAGAGAAGATAGGCCAGAAGGTAATCCTTGAGGCAAGAAAAAGGGGTGTTGTCATAAGACCCCTTGGCGATGTGATTGTGCTCATGCCACCCCTTGCCATAGACGATGATATTTTAAAAGAGCTTGTAGATGTAACTTATAAAAGCATAAAAGCAGTTACATGCGATTAATTTACTATTGACATAAGTCCAATTATATCATATATCAAAAAGGCTAAGGCGGTGTAGCTCAGTTGGTCAGAGCATGCGGCTCATATCCGCAGTGTCCGGGGTTCAAGTCCCTGCACCGCCATTTATCATTTTAAATAATATTTTTCGTTCCAAGTGCCAAATATTTCTTTTTAGGTGAGAGTATGGAAAAATTAATAAAAAAGACCGGCTTACTCATTGTGCTTTTTTTAATTTTTTTATTGAGTAATAGCTGGAATGTTTTGGCCGCAGAGAGGAAGGCGAGACCCCAACCCAGGCCTATCCCACAGCAGCAGACTGTTGTCAGTATAAATGACTCTAATATTCAAGCCCATCTCAAAAAGGCAGAGGAACACTTAAAAAAGGGAGAGTTTCAGATAGCCCTGAATCTATTTTTGAAGATATACGATTATACAAAATCTGTCATAACCACCATAGGGCTTTTACAGAAGCAATATGAAAAGATTACTAATGACCAGAACACACCCTTAAAAGATAAAGAAGACCTCCTTATAAAGATGCGGAGAATGGAGCAACTGGTTGGTAGATATAAAAAGATAAAAGAGACCGCTTCCCTTAATATCGGTTATATCTATACAAAAAGGGATGATCCGGAAAAAGCAAGGAGATATCTGTTTGAAGTCCTTGAGACTGCCCCTTTTGATCTAAAGAAGGATTCCTCATGGATGAAGGCAAAGACACTACTTCTTGAGGTTTACAATTTAGAGGGCGAATTTTAGTTTGCAGAAAAGATCTTCTGTAATATCAAAGGTATTATCAACCCTGAACATTAAAGAAAAGATAAATAAGATTTTGTTGGAAGAAGTCCCATCACCCTGGGATGAAAGGGCTTTTATAAAGAGAAAAAAGGATTACCTTGAGGTAAAATTAAGGGTTTGGGATGATGATCTATATCTCTATGGGAGGATATTCAGGTTATTTCTTTATATCTATGATGTCTTGAGTAAAGATTTTTTATATGATCCATCTATGGCGCCTGATGAGGAGAAGGAGCCAAGGCTCAAGGACAGACATAATCAGATATGGAGTATATATGTGGATAGCCGCTTGGAAAGAATGGGGATTGAAAATTTTTTTGACCGAACAACAAGAAGGAATATATTTGTAGATTCTGAAAAGGAAATATCTTGGGAAGATGCTATACTGATTTTTCAGGAACTATGGGACAAAGAGTCTTATACCTACCCAGAGATAACAGAGATTACATATAATCTCACTGTCTTTGCAGAAAAGAATATCCAGGCAAATAAAGAAAAAATAGAATGTCTTGTAAATAATCTTTTTAAACAAAAAGGGGTGGTGAAACAGATTGAAAGATTATCATCAATTGGTCTCAGGGAGTCCCTCAACGAGTTATTGAGCTTTACCGCATATAAATGTAAGGATTCACACATTGATTCTAATTATTATGGCATATATGTCACATATAATAAGAGGCTTTATGTAGAGATGATACCAACAGAGGATAATAGGATATTTTTAACTATCATAGACCCTTTTAAAAATAATACCATATCTATCATCGTCAACGAAAATACTGACACAAAGACCATTGAAGACAAGATTTACAATATATATAAAATGATGGCGCAGATTTCTTAGGGATTATCGTCTTAGCCTTTTAAGGGCAAGGTCAAATGTATAATCATAAAGATGCATGCCTTTACTTATGGCCGTGATTGTTCCATCTTCAACGCCAATCTCGTGACACATATACTCCTTCAAAAGCTGTATTGCCGCCAGATTTGATGGAAAGCCTGCCCATAGATCCCAACTTCTAAAATAGAGGACAAAATGAAGCCTTCCAGACATGATTCTGGTATCTATTAGCCTTAGACATGGAGGGTCTTCAAGCACTATGTCCTGCGGCATGCCTATCTCCATAATTGCCTGATTTGTGCCGTATTTACCTTCCTTATATATATTTATGACCTCCATGACAGGGTTGACGCCTATGGGGCATTCTTTACCATCAATGAAAACCTTGGGGTTGGTCAATCTCTCTCCATATGTATAGAGTTCATTGTCCTCTTTTTTGTCTGTCATGAGATATTGGAGATATTCCTCTACATATTCCATACTTGTGGGTGCAGGGATTCCAAGCTCCTGTGGTATATCAGGGATAATGGGTCTTGTGCCAGGATATTTTATGTGAACCATTATAAGGTCAAATTCTCTTCTTGTATGTCCTTCAAAAGAGCCTTTTTCTATTTTGTATTCATGGACCCCCTCTGTCCCATCAAAGAGTTTATATATGCACTGAAACCAAGCATCTGGCAGGTCTCTTGCTTCAATATATATAGGTTTCATCTTGCCTCCATGGTGATTTTGTCCTTAAGTTTATCAAAAAAATTGAAAAACAGCACTAAAAAGTATTAGATTATCTTATAGGGTATTAGATGCCCTGTTAAACACACATCTTAATGATTCTATTGTAATTGGATTTACAGAATCCGTAGAGTTATTAGGTTTACTTACACAGGAGGTTCATGCATGTTTGTGAAACAGATGGAGGTTGGAAGTTTTGCCATATTTGCCTATATAGTAGGATGTAAGACCACTAAAGAGGCGCTTGTTATAGACCCTGCTGCTGATTGTGAGAGGATCTACAATGAGGCAACAGAGAGGGGCTATAGGATAAAATACATAGTAAATACCCATTCCCATGTAGACCATATAATGGGTAATAGGAGGATGAAAGAACTTACCGGTGCCGAGATTGTAATACATGAGAGTGAGGCGTATAGCCTTATAAATCAATCCCCTTATATGCTCAGTATGTTTGGAGGCGAACCATCGCCACCAGCAGATGTTACAGTGAGAGAGGGGGATTATATAACTATTGGAAAGATATCCCTTAAGGTAATCCATACACCAGGGCATTCACCAGGTAGCATTTCCCTCTATCATAATGGAATTGTTTTCACAGGCGATACATTATTTGTAGGTGGTGTAGGCAGGACAGACCTTGCAGGTGGTTCATGGGAGACACTTGTGGCATCCATACACAAAAAACTATTCACATTGCCGGATGATACAATAGTTGCCCCAGGTCATAATTACGGCGATTCTGCTAAAAGCAACATAGGAAGGGAGAAATTGTATAATGCATATGTGGGTCAGAGAGCAGGTTATTAAAATTAGAGTCCTTAAGGTCATTATATTTCTCATTCTGGCTGGTTTTTTTATTGCCGCATGTCAGACTGTTCCTGAGGTAGTAAAAAAGAAGGAGCCAAAAATAGCCCTTGTCCTGGGTGGTGGTTCTGCCAAGGGGTTTGCCCATGTGGGAGTCATAAGGGTTCTTGAACAGGAGAAGATACCCATTCACATGATAGTAGGGACAAGCGTAGGCAGTCTCATCGGTGGCATCTATGCAGCAAATCCAGATAGTTTCCAACTTGAATACACAGCCTTTAAGGTGGAAAAGAATGACATTATTGACATGCTTACCATACCCAAAATGGGTCTTGGCCAGGGTGCAAGGCTTGAAGAGTTTGCCTCGAAAAACATAAATGTTAAGAAGGTAGAGGATACAAAGATACCATTCTATCCCATAGCAACGGATTTAAACACAGGAGAGACCGTTATCCTGGAAAAAGGCTCTATATCCAAGGCCATAAGGGCTTCGGCAGCAATACCAGGGGTATTCACGCCTGTTATGTTTGATAACAGGATGCTTGTGGACGGCGGTGTTTCTAATAATGTAGCCTGTGATGTGGCAAAAAATATAAAGGGTGCAGATATAGTCATTGCAGTAAATCTCCAGAAAGACATAAGAAATTATGATATAAACTCTGTGGTGGATGTCATGGGTCAATCCATAAACATTATGATGCGTGAAACAAACAAGCCAAAGCTTAGATATGCCGATGTGGTGATAGAGCCTGATATAAAGGGTGTATCCCTATTTGATTTTACAAAAAAGAAGGAGCTCATAGAGGCAGGGATAAAGGCAACAAGAGAGGCTTTGCCCAAGATTAAAGAGATCCTTTCCAAATATCAGCAATGAAAGATTTTTATATATAATGCTATTTTTATTAAAGAAACTAATAACCTATACCATTGTCCCTCCAGGTATCATCATTATCCTTTTGATCCTGGCAGGGATATTTTTAAGAAAGAGGCTCAGGCTCTTTGCCATCTTCCTTGGTATTGCCATTTATTTAATGAGTATTGAACCTGTAAAAGACCTTTTTATAACCCCCTTGGAAGATGCATATAAGGTGCCTTCTATAGAGGATATAAAGACTTGTAATGCATATGTAGTCCTTGGAGGGGGTATAAATGAAAATGCCCCTGACCTAAATGGGTCAGGCCAGTTATCAAACGACTCTCTACCAAGGGTAGTGGAGGCATATAGGCTTTATATGAGGCATAAGGTGCCTATTATTTTATCAGGGGGAAAGGCATATGGCAAGAAATCAGAGGCAGAGATTGCAAAGAGATTCCTTTTGTCTTTAGGTGTAGATGAAAGGCATATCATAACAGAAGATAAAAGCAGGGATACAAAAGAAAATGCCCTCTTTGTAAAAGAGATTGCCGAGAAGAGGGAGATAAAAAAGGTAGTTCTTATAACAAGTGCATTCCATCTGAGAAGGTCTGTTATGCTATTTAAAAGATACTACCCCCACATCCTTCCATATCCTACTGGTTATAGAACCTCAAGGGCAGAATACAATGTCATGAGTTACATACCCATAGCAGATAACATCCATTATATTGCCAATTCAATAAAGGAATATCTGGGGATATTTTTTTATAGGTTTGCTCCAAAAGGCATATAAAAAGAGACTTTTATATTTGTTTGAGGAAATAATTTAGACCTTGAGTCTAAAAGGCAGGACATCACTTATACCTTCCTTACATAAAAGAGCCATGAGAAGCCTATCTATACCTATGGAGACGCCTGCATATTCGCCATGGATAGAGTCTATGGCATGAAAGAATTCTCTGTCATAATGGAATGTTTCTTTTCTAAGCCTTTTTCTTGCAAGATTTTCCTTTCTGAACCTCTCCTTCAGCCTTTTAGAGTCCATGAGTTCTGAATATCCATTGGCAATCTCTATACCATCAATATACAACTCGAATCTCTCAACCTTTCCTTTTCCTTTTGGTTTTGCCATGCTCGATATGGATGAAGGCCAATCTATAACAAAGTATGGACTGTCTTCCTTTATTGCAGGCTCTATTTCCTGAATAAAGATCTTAAAAAATATATCATTCCATGTGTCTTTTTTATCTACTGTGACAAGTTTTTTCAATCGAGCTTCCTTTGCCAGTTCCTGCCTTGTTAACACAAAAGGGTTTATGCCTATCTTTTCTATGAATAAACCCTCAATCTCATAGACCTTGTATTCCTTTTTTATAAACCTGTCTTTTTTTATAGCAAGGCCCTTTCCAACAAACCTTATCAAATCACCTACCTCTTTCATCAAATCCATATAAGACCCTTCCCTATACCATTCCAGCATGGTAAATTCTATGCTATGGATGGCATCCATATCTTCCACCCTGTAGACCTTACATATCTGAAAAATCCTCTTGAGTTGATAATTTAAAATTTTTTTCATAGCCATCTCAGGTGAGGTGTGGAGATAGAATGGCCCTTTTGTCCCCACATAGACCTTTAAAGGGTCAATATACGTGTCTGGGGCGCAAGTGTTGATAAGATTAGGTGTCTCCACCTCTATATAATCATTTCTATAGAAAAATTCTCTTATGTATTTAAGAAGCGTATGCCTTGCCAGAATATATTCTTTTATCTCTATCCATGCCATAAATGATTGATTTTTATATTTCAAAAAAGTATACTTTGTCAAATGGAGAGATGACCGAGTATGGCCGAAGGTGCTCGCCTGCTAAGCGAGTGTCCCGTCTAAAACGGGACCTAGGGTTCAAATCCCTATCTCTCCGCCATATAAATCCAAACATGCAACCTGATTTATACAGTTTAAATAAAAGCAGTAAAATTAAATAAACATTCCTATTATATCAGGAGGGGATATGGACCCAAAAGAAAGAATAATCCTTGCCCTTGATGTGGAGCATTTTGAGGATGCCAGGAGGCTTGTCATGGAGTTTAAGGATTATGTGGGAATGTTTAAGGTAGGTAAACAATTGTTTACCCACTGTGGTCCAAAGATCATAGATTTTATCAATATGAAGGATTCCAGGGTCTTTCTTGACCTTAAATACCACGATATACCCAATACAGTATCAAAGGCAGTAATGGAGGCAGCAAAGCTCGGTGTAGATATGCTCAATATCCATGCTTCCGGGGGCTTTACCATGATGAAGGAATCGAGGAATGCCCTTACCAGTATTACGAAAAAACTCCAGATACCAAGACCAAAGATAATAGGTGTTACGGTTCTTACAAGCATTGATGACAATGAATTGAAGGCCATGGGGATCAATAACACCGTTGTTGAATTGACAAAGAACCTTGCTGTCCTTGCAAAGGAGGCAGAACTCGATGGAGTGGTGGCAGGAGGCGAGGATATAGATATGATAAGGGAATTATGCGGTAATGATTTTGTCATAGTAACACCAGGGGTAAGGGTAGGAGAGAAAAAGGACGATCAGAAAAGGACTATTACACCAAAGGAGGCAATAGAAAAAGGGGCAACCTATATAGTTCTTGGAAGGACCCTCCTTGAAAACCACGAGCCTTTTATCTTACTTCAAAGCATCTATAAGGATATATTGAATGCCTTATCTGAAAAACAGAAATGATATTATTAATCTCATAGAAAACCATCCTCATAGGATAAGAAGATTATGGATAGAGACAGGTTTTGAGAGCCAGTATGATAGATTTATAAAAAAGGCAAAACAAGAGGGTATTTCATTCAGGATAATCCCTAAGGAGGCATTCTCAAGGAGATTCAGAGATGCAGGTGCCCATATTTGCCTTGAAATTGAAGAATACACCTTTGAGGACCCTGACAGATTTCTTAAAGAACTCAAGAGTTCCAACAAAACACCATTTCTCGGCGCCTTTGATGGTATCTATGACCCCCAGAATCTTGGAAATATAATAAGGTCTGCTGCGTGCTTTGGTATCCATGGTTTGATAGTCCCTAAGGACAGAGCGTGCAGCATAACAGATGCTGTTATAAGGGTTTCAAAAGGAGGTCTCGAATACGTAAAGATGGTGCGAGTTACAAACCTTGTTAGGTATTTAGAGGAACTTAAAAATGCAGGCATATTCTGTTATTGTCTCGATGAAGGGGCAGAAAAAAGCCTATCTGATATAGATCTCCTAATACCTATATGTCTTGTTTTTGGCAGTGAAGAAGGGCTAAGGAGACTTACAAGGGAAAGATGCGATGAGACCGTGAGAATACCCACATTAAAAGGATTTGCATCCTTGAATGTAGCCACCTGTTTTGCCATATCTGCATATGAGGTGCTGCGACAGAGGGCTTTTAAATGATTGACATATTTTTAGATTTCTTATAGATTATCCTCAATGTTTAAAATCGGTGTTTTGTCAGATACTCATCTTCGCCAAGTAAGCCATGAACTAAAGGAACTATTAAGAACAAGCCTTTACGGTATAGATATGCTCATCCATGCAGGAGATATGACCACAACCCCTGTATTCGAATTCCTTGAGGCCTGGAATTTAAAGGCAGTTAGAGGCAATATGGATGATTATGAACTGGGTCAAATGCTGCCGCAGAAGAGAATAGAGGTCATACAGGGAAAGAGATTTGGCATCATACATGGCTATGGCTCACCACAGGGCATAGAAAAGAGGGTAATGGCAGAGTTTGGCAATGAAATAGATATCATTATTTTCGGTCACTCCCATGTCCCGGCAAAGATAGAAATGGATGGTATTATCCTTTTTAACCCTGGTTCATTCAGGGATAGCGGGACAGCAGGCATCATAGAAATCAGTCATGAGATTATCCTCAGATTTGTATCTGTAAGATGACAGGATTTTTATAGAAAGATTTCATTAGCAAGAACGGTTTTTATGGTATAAAAAATGGACACGATATACCTTTCATTTTTATGGCACATGCATCAACCTTATTATAAAAACATGTGGACAGGCGAATATCTGCTACCATGGGTTCTTCTCCACAGCACAAAAGATTATTTTGATATGCCTTATATGATCAAGGATTATGAAGGTATAAAACAGAATTTTAACATTGTGCCATCGCTCCTTCTTCAGATAGTTGATTATGAGAGGTCAAATGTCAAAGATGTGTATTTAGATGTATTCAGAAAGCCTGCTCATGAACTCACAGACGAAGATAAATCCTTTCTCCTTATGAATTTTTTCAATGCCAACTGGGAAAATATGGTAAAACCTATACCCAGATACTACGAACTATTAAGAAAAAGGGGTTTTTATTATTCAAAAGAAAATATAAACACCATTAAACGCTATTTTACAGAGCAGGATTACAGGGATATACAAATATGCTTTTTTCTTGCCTGGATAGACCCTGTTTTTTTTCATTTATACGAACCTTTGAAGGCGCTTAAGGAAAGAGGAGGCAGTTTTACAGAGGAGGATAAGGATATAATCGAGGATGTTCATAAGGATATTTTAAAAGGTATCATTCCCTTATATAAAGAAATGGCCGAAAAAGGCAAGATTGAAATTTCCACATCGCCGTTTTATCACCCAATAATACCACTTCTTATAGATAATAGCATTGCAAAGATGGCACTACCCCATATAAATCTTCCTAAGAAACCCTTTGCGCATCCAGAGGATGCATCTGTTCAGATTGAAAAGGCTTTAAAATATTTTAAAGATATATTCCACTTTACTCCGGAGGGTATGTGGCCTCCTGAAGGGTCTGTGAGCAATGATGCCCTTATGCTTTATATGAAACATGGCATAAACTGGTTGGCAACAGATGAAGCCATATTGTTTAAGAGCCTTGGTATTGAAGGGAGAAAGGGGCAGTTTAATGACCTTGTCCACCCTGAATGTCTATATAAACCATACAGGTTTGAAAGGGAAGGCAAGGTCATCCACATAATATTTAGAGATAGGGAGCTCTCTGACCTCATATCTTTCCATTATTCCAGGATGTCACCAAAAGAAGCAGCCAATGACCTTTTAAAGAGGATACTGCATATAGGAAATACCTTGAAGTTTAAGATGACATCGCCTTTGGTGAATATCACCATGGATGGTGAGAATGCCTGGGAAAATTATATAAATGATGGCAGGGATTTTTTCAAGTATCTATACGAAGGTATAGAAAAGGAAAAGGCTATAAGATGTGTGACCATCTCCGATTATCTAAGGGATATTAAAAATACAGGTAATCTTAGTAACTGTTTTGCAGGTTCTTGGATAAATCACAATTTTTCTGTATGGATAGGAGATGTGGAGGATAATGCATCATGGTCTCTCCTTACAGAGACCAGGGAATATTTAAGTAAGGCAGACCCTGAAAAGAAAAATGCAGATGCTTGGGAATCCATTTATATTGCAGAAGGAAGCGACTGGAATTGGTGGTATGGAGATGAACATGCATCGGAGAACGACGAGATATTTGACCTCCTTTTTAGAGAGAACCTCTCAAATGTATATAGATTTTTAGGCAAAGAGCCCCCTGATAAGTTGACAATCCCTGTAATTATAGAAGACAGGGAGGTAAAGCCATCAAGGGAACCTGTTAACTTTATCCACCCGATAATAGATGGCAGGATGACGAACTATTTTGAATGGATAGGTTCAGGTTATCTGGAGGGAAAATCCCACGGTGTCGCTGTTCATGAGTCAGTGTCATTAATGAAGGGATTATACTATGGTTTCAATGAGAAATACCTTTATCTCCGTATCGATATAGATAAAAGATACATAAACGGAGCTATGGGCTTTTCCTTTGAAATACATATAGAAAATTCTCAATCCTTTGACATATGTTATAGCGTAAGGGATAATGCTGTAGACGCCTCTATCCCTATAGAAATAGCCTTTGTTGACATAATGGAGGCACAGATACCCTTTGAATCCATTAACGCAAAACCCGGTGACAAGATAGATGTATGGGCTACATTAAAGATCAAAGATATGAAGGTAGACAGGATACCTTCCAGGGGGTATCTGTCTATAATTACACCATCAAAGGATTTTGAGATGGAGATGTGGTATGTTTAGCCCTATTTTGATTTTCTGATGGATGCCAGCAACGTCTCCATCTCCTCTCGAACAACCTTTTCTGCCACATCTGAAAGGATCTGCCTTGAATAGTTTTTCATATAATTACTTATAATAGGCGTAAGCTTCTCTATAAGGCTGTCCTTTAAGGTCTCAAGGGATTCTTTTACAGCCTTTTTAAGCTGCTCTTCAAAGTCTATTGTCTCTTGATCATCTTGGAATTTAAATACTATCTTTGGCTCTTTTAGAATCTCCTGCATTATCATGCTTTCCTGTATTTTTTGCGTCTCTACCTGAGGCATGGTAGTAGATGGTGTTGTTTCTACATCTTGGAGTTTTGGGGTTGTATCCTCAAGCTCGGCAATCATCTGATGGACTTTAAAGAAGTTTATGGGCTTATCTATTATACCTGTGATTTCCTTATATCCTGAAAGGTCTATCTTTTTATTTATGTCCTTGAGAAAGAAAAAATGGGCTTTTTGAAGCAATTCTCTATCCTGAAGGTCTTCATAGACCTCTATGCCGTCTTTTTTATCTAAATCTACATTTACTATGTAGATATCAGGTTTGTATTCCAGGGCAATCCTATCTATGCTGGAACCATCAGAGGTATAGAAGAAGTCGTATTCGTCTACAGGAAACACTACCCTGAAGGCATCCCTTAAACCTTCATCCTTGTCGGCTAAAAGTATCTTTTTCATATAACACCCCTTTTATTTTTTTAAATTTTTAAATAGCTCATGGACAGGTATAATATTAAAAATAGCAAGGATTATCAATATTAAAACAACAGATGTCGCCACCAGATATGGCAACCATTTGTAGATCCTTTTTTGGAAATTCTCCTTTTCTTTTTCAATTTCCACCAGTGTAGATATGCTTTCGTCCTCAAGGACAGATTTTACAACCTTCTCGTCTACCAGACTTGCTGACCGTGAATAGAGAAACAGAAGACACCTGTCGCATATGATATTTATTACCCTGGGATAACCTTTTGATGCCTTATATATGTGTTCAAGGCCTTTTTCCTCAAATTGCACAAAACCCTTTGAGCCTGCCTTTAAAAGCCTGTGGGTAATATAATGATTCACCTCATTAATATTGAGGGTTTTTAACCTGTATATGATAGATATCCTCTGGGCAAGATATCTCATGTGAGGCTGTTTTAACCTTTCTATGAGTTCATGCTGTCCAAAAAAGATGATGTGGAGGATCTTTTCCTTGTCTGTCTCAATATTGGAGAGTATCCTTATAAAATCAAATGTTTCGTTGGTTATAAGCTGTGCCTCATCTATAATAATAATAGTTTCTTTGCCCTTTTTATGTTCTGAGATGAGAAATTCCTCAAGTTTTGAAAAAAGGTCTTTTTTTGATAATGTATTATCGTATTGAATACCCAATTCTGTGAGAACCGCCTGGAGGAATTCCTGTTCTCCCATGATGGGATTTAGAATAAGCGCAGAATTATAGATATTTTTATCAAGTCCATCAAGGAAGAGTCGGGATAGGACTGTCTTGCCTGTCCCAACATCGCCGTATATGCAGGCAAACCCTTCTTTCTGGGCTAAAAAGAATCTTAAATGTTCTATAGCCTCCCTGTGGGTTTGTGATTCATAGTAGAAATGGGCATCTGGAGTTAGCCCAAAAGGCTTTTCTGTTAAACCAAAATATTCAAGATATGGTATCTCCATTATTTTTTTTAAATTACAGTATTGTATATTGGTTATGCAAGATTTATTTTGTCAAATAAAGATTTTTTTTATAATATATAGAGATGACTCTATCTATAATAGTTCCTGTGTTTAATGAAATAAATACAATACCTGAGATAGTAAAAATATTAACCACATTGTCCTATGATAAAGAGATAATTATAGTGGATGACGGTTCTACAGATGGGACAAAGGCTTATTTGGAAGAGATAAGGCAAAACTCTGAAAGCATTGGGGCAGGTAAACTAAAGGTCGTTTTCCACGAAAAAAATATGGGTAAGGGCGCTGCCATAAGGACAGGATTAAGCTATGCCACAGGTGATATAGTCATCATCCAGGATGCAGACCTGGAATATGACCCGAGAGATTATCCTTCCCTTCTTAAGCCCATACAGGAAAACAAGGCAGATGTGGTATATGGTTCAAGATTCTTAGGTGGGCCCCACAGGGTTCTATACTTCTGGCATTATATGGGAAATAAGGTGATAACCCTTTTATCCAATATGTTTACAGACTTGAATCTAACTGATATGGAGACGGGTTATAAGGTTTTTAAAAGGGATGCCATAAAGGATATAGAGATAAGATCCAACAGGTTTGGCTTTGAGCCGGAGATAACGGCAAAGATAGCAAAAAAAGGCTTACGAATATATGAAGTTCCCATATCATACTATGGAAGGAGCTATAAGGAAGGAAAAAAGATTACATGGAAGGATGGTATAAAGGCAATTTTTACCATAGTGAGATATAATATTTTTAGTAGATAATGAGTTTATAGACCAGAAAAGAACGAGAAAAAAGGGGTATTTATTTACCTAAAATTAAATTTTATTGAAGTAATGTATGGCAAAAGATAAAGGTTTTTCGCTTATAGAGCTTATAATAGTCATAGTGACTCTGGGGATCCTGGCATCAGCAGTTTTATATAAGGTCGGCACCTTTAAATCCGATGCAACTTCTATTGCTGCTGTTGAACAGGTTATAGCAGATATCCAGTATGTTCAGATGCTTGCCATGTCAAAGGTTGATCAAGGGGATCAAAAGAGAAGTATAGATTTTGAATCTGGTTCTAATTTCTATTACGTAGCAGGTGAGAGAAAACAGCTACCCGGTGGTGCTAAAGCAGAGAATACCGTTACATTTACTTTTAATTCCCTTGGCGAGCCTACCAAAGGAGGTAATCAAACAGTAACCATAGCTGGCAAACAGATTAAGGTCTGGGCAATAACAGGCAAGGCAGAGGCATTGTAAGAAGGCTTAAAAAAGTAGTAAGGATTGAAATGAGAAATGACTAAAGTGTTAAGGATGGGAGATAGGGGTTTTACACTCATTGAATTGATTATCTTTATTGTGGTGGCAGGGCTTTTTGTGCCTCTTGCTTATATGGCATTCACCACTGCCTTAAAAGACAGCACCAACCCTGAATCTGTAATAACTGCCAGATTTCTTGCAGAAATGAAGATGGAGGATATAACAATGGAGGATTTTGATGATATTTTTGAAAATTTTCGCCGTAGACCAAGCACCTCTTATGAGGATATAGATAAATCAAAATATCCAGGTTATCAGTGGAAATGGACGATAGGATATATTACTTATAGCGGAGACCCGCCTGTTATATCAGATTCTGGAAGTAAAACTAATTACCTGAAAATCATAGTATATGTCCGAAACCCTCAGGGTTATGAATATGTAGTCCATACAATTGTTACAAAAAGATAAGGTAGTTAAGATGAAAGATAAAGGCTTTTCCTTAATAGAGATCATCATCACCATAGTGATATTGGGTATAATTGGACTATTTTCTTTTTCATTTTTTTCCAGCCTCACAAGGACATATGCCATGATGGGCTCAAAAAGGACTGTCCACCAAGAGGCTGCATATGCCTTAGAGAGGGTATCAAGGGAATTAAGGGATGCAAAGAAGGTGAATGTGAACAACGATGTTTTGGACTTTGAAAAGGCAAACCCCAAAGGACAGGACACCAATAAATATGTAAAATTCTATAGAAGTGGCTCTGACCTGTATAGAGATTCTGCAAGCGATAGTGGTTTTACAACAAATATTACCCACAACATAATTGCCAGGAATGCCTCAAAATTTACTGTATCGCTAGATGGAACACCCCCCCTTACTTTAAATAAAATAATCACATTAGAAATAGAAATTACAAAGGATGGAGAAACCCAGTCTTATTTAGTGGGTATATACCCAAAAAATTATACCAATGACTCATGCAATTTTAATTCAAGAAGCTATGGAGGGTGCTATGAGGATAAGATTAACTGAAAAAGGTGTTTCTCTGGTTATTTTGATAGTAATAATTACTGTTATAGGTGCCCTCGGTGCAGGAATCGTGTCATTTATGGGGGCAAAGCAGAGGTCCTATCTTCTCCAAGCTCAGGCATATCAGGCGCTAAACCTTGCCAATGCAGGGGTCGAATTTGCCATAAGATATGCAAAAGATAGATTTGACGTGGGAGAGTCTGTCAAGGATTGCCTCGGAACAGCAAAAACAATAAATTTCGGCAATGGTAGTTTTGAGATCACATATATAGGCGAAGCTAACTATACACTCAAGTCTATTGGCAGGTGCGGGTCTGCCACAAGAGAGGTAAGGCTCAACAGATTTCCTGGTTACATTATGGGTCAAGGTTTTGTCCTGACAAAGACTATAGATTCTCAATACAGTCCATACGATCATAGCAGCAATGTTAATGTTCCTCTAACAAATCTCTATGACCAGACCATATATATTAAACAAATTAAAATTAATATGAATCCTGATCAAGGGAGTAGCAATCGTATTAAGACTATTTCTGTAGGTGGAAATGTGGTCTATGATTATAACAGTGATCCCAAAAATCCCAATATAGATGGCCATGGTGCTAATAAGGGTATATGTATACCCACTTCAGGAGGTGGATGCCCGAGCGGTTCAATCACCCCTGCCAGGATACCATATGGATTTAATCTCAACCAAGCCATACCACCAGGGAGCATTACAGAGATTTTAGATTTTAGTTCCGCATCTGTAAGGGGTAATTATATAATGACCTTTACATACGATTTTAATACAGACTATAAAAATCCAAAGACTGCAACCATGACATTTACAATACAGTAGCAATATTAAACCATTAAAAATAGATTAAAGAGTAAAGTGCAAGTGTAGGTGCGGATGTCTTGATTTGTGGGTTTTCACCTTTATCGCAACTATATTATTGCAACAAATGCAATAATTCTATCCGCCTTTATGTATAGTTTAGTCTATAATTTAGTAATTATACAAAATAACTAAATTTTTACATCAAATATTTCAAATAACTCTTCATAAATAAAGATTTTTCTTGACATACATAAATCAGAATGATAGTTTGAACATAACTTTGCATTATATGCAGAAATATATGCAAAATGGTATAAATTGATGTTATTTGATGGAGATATGGCTATTCAGAATGAGGGAGACTTAATACCCCTACCACCACTCACAGAGAGGCAACAGGAGTGCCTTGTCTATCTTTTTAATTATTTTGCAGAGAAAAGATATTATCCTACACAAAGGGAAATAGCCAAGCATATGAATCTTAAAACCAATAGTGCAGCCATATTCATAGACCCATTGATAAAAAAAGGATACATCGAAAAAGAACCGGGTAAAAATAGAAACATACATATAACAAAGGCAGGGCTAATGAAATTAAGGCTTATAGAGAGATTCAACAACAAAAAGGACGAATAGGACATGGATATCATTGGTATAGACATCGGAACAGTAAAGATAAAATATGTCCGTATACAGAGAAAATCAGGGAAGGTCAATATCATTTCAAAGAACCACTTTGATTACAAAGGCACAAAGGAAGACTTAGAGAATATTATTGATATAATGGCTGTTAATGAAGGGACAAACCATGAGGTTTTAATCAGTACCACGTCACAGGATATATATAAAAAATCCTTTACAATACCATTTATGCCAAAAGACGAGATAAAAGAACCTGTTATCTGGTCTGCATCAAAGCTGATATCTGTCCCTATAGAAGATACTTACTATGAATTTGATATCATCGGTGATGTGGATGAGAGGGGGATTAAGAAAAAAGATATATTCCTTGCTTGTATGGAAAAAAGCCGTGTTGATGATATGATTGCCCTTTTCAAGGAAAAGGGATTTAAAAAGATTACGCTCTTTACAGATACATCCTTTGTCTATGCCCCGTATGTGAAAGACTTGTCCCCTGAGCTATCGCTTATAATAGATATAGGTGGACGTATAACAGGTATATATATTGTAGAAAATGGAAAAAATATTTTCTTCCGGGAGATCCTCACGGCCTCAGAAAGCTTTACCGATGCATTGATGGGTGGTTTTGGATATAGTTATGAACAGGCAGAACAATATAAGAATGAAAAGGGTATCATAGAAGACTCTGCATCTATAATGAATGTTACTCTTGAGAGGCTTGTAGGAGAGATCCAAAGGACCCTTAGCGTTTTTAATCAAAAATATCCATACAAATCTTTAAGAAGGATATATCTTACAGGGGGAGGTTCAAGGATACCAAACCTCATGGAGAGATTGAGGGGTTTTTTTGCCGAAGAGATAGTTCACCTTGATACCTTTGATGGAATAGAGGAGGTCTTTCTCCCTGCCTATCTTTTATGTGTTAAAAAATCGATGCTTTTTAACCTCCTACCTCCTGGAATAAAGGCCCAGGAGAAGGAGGAGGGCATAAAAAAGTGGATAAGGATAGGGACGTTGGCTGTTATATCGGTGCTTATTTTGGTATCTATAACCCTTCTGGGCAGGATCAAGAGACTTGACAGTAACATAGAAATGAGTAAAATACTCATTGACAAGAAAAGGCAGCAATTTACCCAATTATCACGTGTTGCATCCCCATCTATTTATAGTGAACTTTTTCCCATATGGAATGACATAAAGAAAAGGGATATCACATACATAACTCTCCTGAAATTTCTATCTTCGAGACTTCCAGAGGATGTATATTTAAAAGGCGTATATCTTGAATTGTCCGATAAGAAGACTGCCCCCCAAAAAGCAGACACTCAAAAAGAAGGACAGGTCAAGGCAAAGCCACAATCTCCACAACCTCCCCAAAAGACTGAAAAGATAGACACAACTTCAGGTGTATACTATATAAGGCTAAAAGGTTACATATTTGGAGAAAAGAACCTCCTCGAGCCTGCACTACTTAAACTCATGATAAAACTTGAGGAATCTGGATTTATTTACAATGTTGATGTAGCAGATAAAGAGATAAAGACCCTAAAAGGCACAGGGATTATGGAGTTTGAAATAAGGGGAAGGTGCGCTTTCCATGAAGTTTAAAAGTATATATATATGGTATACAGTCCCTTTTTTAATAGTCCTCATATGGGTGTTTGCCTTTTATATACCCATGGTATGGAAGATAAAGGCCAAAGAAAACGAACTTGTGATTTTGAATAAAGAGATGGCTACCCTTGATGCAGGCATCAATAGTATTTTGGGTAATAAAAGCAAAGAGGATAAGGCAATCAAAACTATAAAGGATTTTGAATCTCTCATACCTAACCTGGACAAATTTCCTGATTTTATAAAAGGCATTGTAAGGGCTGCAAAAAGATACAATATTGTTGTAACTGGCTTTAATAGCACATTCTCCACTATAGACATGACATCTAAATCTGTTTTTTTAGAACCTGCCTATGAGATAAATATAAAAGGCAGGTTTATGGATGTATCGAGTTTTATAGAAGGTATCTCCAATAATAGTGCTTATAGGGCCATAAGAAAGGCAGAGCTGTCCTATGATGAAAAGGAGTATCCTGTCCTTACAGGCAAGTTCACTGTGGAATTCAAGTCATGGAGGAGGCTGCCTAAGATTGAAGGTAAGTAAACCGGTTTTATTCACCCTCATAGGCTCAATTATTGTTGTAATCTATTTGTTTTTCTTTGCAGGCCCAAAAAAAGCAACAACCACAAAGACCCCTCAACCAATTGAAGCATCAGGCGCTCAGAAGCAAATAACACCTAAATTGCAGGACAAAAGTGTTGAAGAACCAAGAAAGGTTAGTCATATAGACGCTACATGGAAAAGAGACCCTTTTTTATTACCCAGGTTATCCACGGGCGATGGGGAAAAGGCCTATGTTCCTCTGAGGCTTGTAGGGATTATAGAGGGTAGTGATGGCAGATATGCCATATTAGACTCCCATATTGTTAAAAAAGGGGACTTGATTGGGGAGGAAATGGTTCAGGAGATCGCAAAGGATAAAGTAATATTGGTCCGTAAAGGAAGAAAAAAGGTTGTTGTTGTGGCAGATGATATATCACGTATGGAGACAAATAAACCCTTATTGCCGGAGGAAAAAAGATGAAAAAGATTTTTATTAGCCTTGCGATTTTTTTTATATGTCTCTCCTGCACCACGGTGAATAAGGTCCCGGAAAACCAAAAACAACAATCGTCCTTACCTTTAGATATTCCTATGCCTGTAGTTCCACAGGTGGAGAAGTCAAAATCCATAGACACAGATAAGCCTAAGGAGATTTTTACATTCTCTCTAAGGGAGGCAGATATAAAGGATGTCTTGAGAGCAATATCAAAACAGACAGGCTATAATATGATTATAGAGCCTGATGTAAAGGGTATATGCACAGTAGACCTAAAAGATGTAACGCTTGAGAAGGCACTGGAATATATCCTTGAACCCTTGAGCCTCACATTCAAGATAGAGGAAAAGACTGTATATGTATCAAAGCCCAAGATAGAGACGAGATTCTTTCCTTTGAATTATATATCGATTACAAAACTCGGCAAAAGCACCGTCTCAGGGTCATCTACAGGTCAGGCATCATCAGGTGGAAGCACAGGCACAGGTCAGCAAGCAGGCGCAACATCTGCCCTCATTAACCTCCAGACTGTATCTGAGGCTGACCTCTGGAAGGCCCTTGAAGACAATATAAAGATATTTTTATCACCAGAAGGGAGATATGCCATCAACAGACACGCATCCATAGTTATGGTGATGGATTATATGAAAAATATTAAGAATGTCGCCATGTTTCTTGAGGCAATAGAAGGCACTATCCAGAGGCAGGTGATGATTGAGGCAAAGATAGTCGAAGTGAGCCTTACGGAAGAGACCAGGGAGGGTATCAACTGGTCTGCATTGAATATGAAATGGCTGGGAAGTAATTATGGCATAAATATTGAACAGGCACTGGTATCGCCCCAGACAAGATATTTCAATATACCAAAGGTCTATGACACCTTTGACCCTAAAAATTTTCCCACACCACCCAGCAGTTATTTCCGCTTTGGTGTCTCAAAAGGCAAGTTCGATTCATTTATAGACCTTTTGAAGACCACATACAAGGTCAATTTCATATCATCTCCCAAGATATCAACGCTCAATAATCAGAGGGCAGTTATAAAGGTTGCCCAGGACGATGTATATTTTGACTATTCGTCCACATCTACCACATCTACTACCACAGCAGGGTTTACAACAAAGTTTGTCACCGTTGGTCTCATATTGGATGTAACCCCTCAGATAGACAGTAATGGCAATATACTGATGAATATACACCCTGTCCTTACAGACAAGGTGTCACAGGTAGAGATGCCTGTCCCTGCAGGCACAACAGGTGGTAAAGCTTATGTCCCCATACTTTCCGTCCGTGAGGTAGATACCATAGTAAAGGTAAGGGAAGGCGAAACCGTGATCATAGCAGGACTCATACAAAACAAATCCCTTGTTGGAGATACCGGTGTCCAAGGCATTTCCGACATCCCTATAATAGGCAGGCTTTTTAAAGAAACTGAGAGGGATATAAAAAAGACAGAACTTGTCATATTTTTAACACCAAAAATCATATACGGTAAGGAGTCACCATGAGCCTTATTCTCGATGCCCTAAAAAAGGCACAGGAGGAAAGAAAGACAATCTTTGTAGCCCCTGAAAAAAAGAAGAAAACCATTAGCATGGAAAAGCCAAGACGATATTATTATTATATTTTAGGAGGGGCAATATGTCTTTCCCTGGTTGTCTATTTTCTTCCCATGCCTAAAAAGAAAGTGCCTTTACAGACTCAGCCTAAAATTGTAGCCAAGACAGATGCAATATCCACTGAAAAGACAGGAAAAAATTTAGAGGATGTGAAAGGTTCCAGAAAGAACATGCCTTTGGTTTCCACTGAGGCTCTTCCAATCAAGAAAGAAAAGCCTGTGAAGCAGGCAGATGAAAATATAAAAAATAAGATGGCAAAAAAGACATTATCTTCAGATAAAGATGCCCCTGATACAGATAAATATTTAAAAAAGGCTCAAGAAAACGTATCGTTAGATGAAAAAGACAGGGTTATTATAAGGAAAAACGATGAAGAAAGGATATTAACTACATTTAATATGGCAGTAACAGAGACTGCTAAGGGAAATATAGAGGCGGCAAAAAGGCTATATCTCAAGATACTGGAAGAAAGGCCAGATTATATAGAGGTGTTGAATAATCTGGGTGTCATCTTTATGAAAGAGGGAAACAACAGTGAGGCGCTTTCTTATTTTAGAAGGTTACTTGAGAAGGCACCTAATTACACCAAGGCATATAACAATATAGGCATTATAGCCATGAGAGACGGCAATAAAAGGTTAGCAGAAGAATATTTTAGAAAGGCAATAGAGATAGATAAAGGTAATATGGAGGCACACATCAATCTATCAGGGCTTATGCGCTCTGAAGGTAGGCTAAAAGAGGCAGCGCAATTTCTTGAACCCTTGATAAAAAGAGGTAGCAATGAACCGTCTTTATACCTGTCCTATGCCATAATAAAAGATGAATTAGGTGATTCCAAAGAGGCAGCAATTTATTATAGATATTATCTCCGCCTATCTGGAAAGTCTACCGAGAGAAATAAAGTAGCAGAAAGGTTAAAGTTTCTTGAAGACAGAGATTTTACAAAAAATTTTTAAAGATGCTATCCTGAGGAGTATCAATAGCGTTTTCTTTTTCTCCAGCCTATTGTTCATTGGTAATAAAAAATTTATAGATGAATTAAATGCCCAAACCCTACCGACTCATGGCATAGAAGATATTCTAAAAATTACCCTTACTGAATGCCGGATAAAGGAATTCGAAAGAAATATGTAGCAGGAGAGTTTACATGGCTATCAAAGAAAAAAAGAGACTTGGTGAAATACTTATAGATGCAAAAAAGATTACAGAGGTTGAACTCCAAAGGGCCTTAGCTGAACAAAAAAAATACGGCGAAAAGCTCGGCAAGTTGATTATTAAAATGGGTCTTCTTACCGAGACCGAGATGATAAACACCTTAAGCAAACAGCTTGGCATACCAGTTCTCCATCTTGATAAGATTAATATTTCCAACGAGGTTTTAAGGCTTGTCCCTGAGGATATTTGCAAGACCTATATGGTTTTGCCTGTTGAGCGGCGCTTCAATGTCCTTAGGCTCGCCATGAGTGATCCCCTTGATATAAATGCCTTAGATGAGGTGTCCAAGGCTGTGAAACTCGAGATAGAATCATGCATAACCACTGAAGGTGAGATTAAGAGGGCAATGGAGAGATATTTTGGAACCCGTTCTATTATGCATGAAACCTTGGAGAGGATTAAGGATATAGAGGCAATGGAGGAGACAGGTTTAATAGAAGAGGTTGTTATGCCCACAGAGGCAGCAGAAGACGAACCTGTCATAAAACTGGTGAACAGTATCATCTCACAGGCTATCCAGGATAATGCCAGTGATGTCCATATAGAGCCATCTGAAAAGGAAATGAGGATAAGGATGAGGATAGACGGTAAATTGAGAGAGGTTCCCTCACCTCAGAAGAAGATGTTTCCTGCAATCATTTCAAGGATAAAGATCATGTCAGGTATGGATATAGCCAAGACAAGGATACCCCAGGATGGAAGATTTGATGTCAAGGAGGCTATGAAGAATGTAAGCGTAAGGGTATCTACCTTTCCTTCCATCTATGGTGAAAAGGTGGTAATGAGGCTCCTTGATAAAGATTCTGCCCTATACGGTATAGAAAGATTAGGTTTATTAGATGCAGATAAAGAGAGGCTCTTGAGGGTTCTTAAAAGACCCTATGGTTTTATCCTGTCCACAGGACCTACAGGAAGCGGTAAATCAACTACCCTGTATGCGATCCTCTCTACCATAAATACACCGGAAAAAAATATAATAACCATTGAGGACCCAGTAGAATACACAATAGAGGGTGTAACTCAGTGTCAGGTCAATCCCAAAGCAGGACTTACATTCGACACAGGTTTGAGAGCCATATTAAGACAGGACCCTGATGTGATCATGGTGGGCGAAATTAGGGATTTTGAGACGGCAAACATAGCAACCCATGCAGCCCTAACAGGCCATATTGTGTTATCCACATTTCATACCAACGATGCTGCAGGTGCATTGACAAGGCTCGTTGAGATGGGCATAGAACCTTTTCTTGTTGCCTCTTCTGTGACATGCGTTATTGCCCAGAGATTGCTCAGGAGGATTTGCGAAGAATGTAAAGAAACCTATTATCCATCTACAGCTATATTGGAAAGCTTAGGGCTCAATGAACATATATCCCTTTATAGGGGTAAAGGATGTCCTGTTTGTAGAAATACAGGTTATAGAGGCAGGGTCGGGACATTTGAGGTGCTATTAGTAGATGATGAAATAAGAGAGCTTATCGTAAAGAAGGTATCCAGTGAAGAGATAAAGGAAAAAGCCATCCAAAACGGTATGAAGGTTATGAAGGATGATGCCATAAGAAAGGCGATCATGGGCATAACCACTCTTGAGGAGGCCATGAGTCTAACCCAGGCAGAAGATTAATTTGTTAATATAGGACAATAAGCCAATGGCAATCTATTCATATAAAGCAAGGGATGACAGAGGCATTTTGGTAAATGGCAACATGGATGCCGATAACATCAAGGCAGTTTACATGCAACTTGACAACCTCGGTCTATACCCTATTTCTGTAAAAGAGGTAAACAAAAGAGGTGATGAGCCTTTGCATTCCCTATCTTTTAAAGGCTATCAGAAGATAACATATGATGACCTCATATTCTTTACAAGGCAGTTGCAGACCATAATCAAGGCAGGTATACCATTAATCTCAGGCTTGAAGGCTCTGGAAGAGCAGACAAAAAAACAGAGGCTCAAAAATATCATAAGGGATATTTACATGGATATAGACAGGGGGAAGAGCTTCTCTGAAGCCATGGCAAGGCATAACAATGTATTTCCTGAAGTATATATAAGTATGATAAGGGCAGGGGAGATAGGCGGTGTTCTTGAAGATGTTCTTGGGAGACTCTCAGGTATGCTTGAATTCCAATTAAAGACCAAGGAGATGATAAAATCTGCACTGAGATATCCCATCATGGTGGTGGTGAGTCTTATGATTGCATTTTTTGTCCTTGTTACATTTGTCATCCCCAAGTTTGTTCCCCTTTTTAAAAGCGCAAAGATAGAATTGCCTTTACCTACAAGGATAATGATCTTTATAAACGATATAGTCCAGCAATACGGGGTATTTCTTCTTGGAGGTATTATAGTTGCCATAGTTGTTTTCATATTTTATATAAGAACAGAAAATGGGAGGCTATACTGGGATAGGTTCAAGCTAAGGTTACCTCTTATAGGTGATATACTCCATAAAATCTATATGAGCAGGTTTGCCAATATGTTTGAAAACATGATAAGGGCAGGGGTGCCTGTCATAAAAGCCCTTGAGATAGTATCAAAAACCATAGGAAATGCATTTATTTCCACAAAGATAGATGAAGTAGGACTCAAGATAGAAAAAGGCAAGGGCATATCTTCGCCCATGAAGGATGCAGGCATATTTCCCACCCTTGTTATACACCTGGTATCTACAGGGGAAACTACAGGTTCCCTTGAGGAGATGCTCGCTGAGGTTTACAATCATTATGATAGGGAGATTACATATTCTGTAGGTAGACTCTCTGCCTGGATAGAACCCATATTGACAGCAGGTCTTTCTATAATGGTGCTTTTTATGGCCCTTGCCATATTTATGCCCTGGTGGAATATGATGAGTGCATTAAGAGGCGGAGGCTAATGAGATATATCAAAAACCCTGAAAACTTAAGATATAGTCTGAACATAATCATGCCTCTTATGGTATTTCTCTCAAGCATACTCTCTGCTGTCATCTCTTTTAGGGCCCATGAGCTTGACGTAAGACATTTCTTTATGTGGGTAATAGGTGTATCTCTCTTTACCTCTTTTTGTTCCTTTTTTGTTGTCCTTGCCATGACAGGGCCAATAAAAGACCTTATAAGAAAGGTAGAAACAGCCATACGTTTTGAAGAAGCAGGCAAATCAAAGGGTCAGATGATGGAGGTCTACAAGATTATAGAGAAGCTTATGGAGCTTGCAAAAATAGATGGAAAGGCCGAAGAGACAAAAGACAAAGACTTGAAAAAAGAGTTTGAAAGGCTCGATTATATAGTTCCACTGGGATATATGTCCCTCATGGTAGCCCATGAGGTGAGAAATCCATTAAATACCATAACAGGGATGAGCGAGCTTTTGAAATCAAAGATAAAAGGGGAAAAAGAGAGCCTGTATTTAGATAATATTCTAAATTCTGCCAGGAAGATAGATGATTTTACAAAGGAGATACTCGATTTTACAGATGATTCCATGGAAGAGACCGAGTTTGATATAAATTCTATCATTAGAGATTCCATAGAGACCTTAAGATTTGAGTTCAGAGGTGTAAACTGGGAATTTGATGAAAAGACCCCAATAATTTATAGGGGAGATAAAAACAAGATTTATCAGGCCCTTTTTAATATAATAAAGAACGCCTTTGAATACGAGAGAGATAACGGCATTGTCAAGATTAGTATAGATATTAAGAATAATGTTGATATATCCGTTTTTAATAGGCATTCGAGGCTTGTTAAAGGTGAAGAAGAGAATATCTTCAAACCTTTTTTTACAAAAAAGAGAGGTGGCAGAGGCATAGGGCTATTTATAGCCATGAGAAATATCAAATTGCACCGTGGAGATATAAAAGTGAAGACTGGTGATGAAGGCACAACTTTTATTGTTCAATTACCATCTGATAAAATTAAGGATTAAAATGGACGGAAATATTATCATCATAGAAGATGACCCTGGGGTTAGATTTTTTCTTGAAGAGGCATTAAAAGGTGAAGGGTATAGTGTTTTGTCCTTTGATTCATATGAATCTGCTTTGAAAAAGATAGATAATAATATAGACCTCATACTAATGGATATTAGCCTCCCGGGTAAAGATGGCCTGACAGCCACAGAGGACCTAAAGCCCTATGGCATTCCGATTATCATAATAACTGCCTATGGAACAAAAAGAAACGCCATAGAGGCAATTAAGAGAGGCGCTGCTGATTTTTTTATAAAACCTGTGCCGTTGACTGACCTTAAGGTCATGGTAAAAAGATTCATAAAAACCAGGGAATTAAAAAAGGAGGTGGAGGCTCAAGCTAAGGAACTTTTAGACCCCCATATCTTTTATGGAGTATTAGGAAAGTCTCAGGCAATGAAAGAGGTCTTCAAGACAGCAAATAAGATAGCCGATAAAGACCTTACAGTTTTGATAACCGGTGAGACAGGTGTAGGCAAAGAAGAGATAGCAAGGCTTATCCATAGATTATCCGGCAGAACAGGTGAATATATAGCAGTAAACTGTGCATCCATTCCTGATAACCTCCTTGAAAGTGAGCTTTTCGGCTATGAGAAAGGTGCATTTACCGGTGCATTTCAAAAGAAACAAGGAAAGTTTGAAATTGCCAACAGAGGGACTATATGCCTTGATGAGATAGGTGAGATGAGTCCATATCTACAGGCAAAAATTTTAAGGGTGGTGGAGAACAGGGAGTTTGAACGCCTTGGCGGCACCCATAGAATCACCATTGACACAAAGATCATATCCACAACAAACAAGAATCTAAAAGAGGCTATAAAAAAAGGGGATTTTAGAGAAGACCTGTTTTTTCGCCTTGCCCAAACATACATATACATTCCACCGTTGAGAGAGAGAAAAGAGGATATAGACATATTTATTGATAAATTGCTTCTGGATATGTCAAAAGAGGTTGGCAGTCCCATAACAATAGAAAACAATGTAAGGGAACTGCTTTTAAATTATACCTGGCCTGGAAATATTAGGGAGCTTATCAATGTCATAAAAAGGGCATCGGTTATGTGTGATAACTATCATATAACCATCGATGACCTCCCTCTTCATTTAAAGAATTTCCGCTCTGGATTAGATTACAGACTTAAGATACAGTCATATTCAGACATGACCCTTGATGAAGCCATATCAGAATTAGAAAAAAAGATGATTATAGAGGCATTGAAGAAGGCAAAGGGTATGCAGGCAAAGGCTGCCAAGCTCCTTGGTATCTCTGAGAGAAGTATCTGGTATAGGGTAAAAAAATACGGCATTGATACAGGAAAGAATAATACATAAAAAAGCTTAAGATGAAGCCTCAACAAGGTTTTGCAAAGGCTTCATCTTTCAAACAATTGAGCTAAGAGGCACTTACTACCTGTTTTTCAAAAGGTGTTTGCTTTCTCCAAACGGATAAACAGGGAATGTCTCGAACATCATGATGTCTATCCATGCAGACCTGCTTTGTATTAAGCCCTTCTCATCAGTGTCTATAACATTGATTACCCTGCAGCCCTGAAGATCAATGAACTCGCATATAACCTTCACATTCTCAGGCCATTTCCAGTTTGCCCTTCTTTTGGTAACCTCTTTTTCATCTTCCGGTGCCCAAGTGCAAATATTCATAAAAAACATGGCGGCCTCCTTTCGATGAATCATTATTTTATATTATCAAGTATAGCACAAAAAATGCATTTTGGAGGTTTAGATGAGGTTTTTTTATATAAATGTTGCTACATACAAATACGATGCTTAGATTATAATATCCAGTTTAATGACGGATAATCTAAAGAGAAAGGAGATTTTATTATGGTAGGGATAGGTTATAATGTAGGTGATTTTGAATTAAAAGACCACAGGGATCAAGTATTCAAAAGTAGTGATTTTCATGGAAAAAAGATACTCCTGTCATTCCATCCCCTGGCATGGACCCCTGTATGCAGAGATCAAATGCTCTCCCTGGAAAAGAATTTTGAGAGATTTAAGTCTTTAAATGCCGTAGCCGTAGGTGTAAGTATTGATAGTGTATTTTCAAAAAAGGCATGGGCAGAGGCAATAGGTGTCAAAAATACACCTCTTCTGGCAGATTTCTGGCCCCATGGGGGACTGGCACAGAGGCTTGGTTTATTTAGGCACAATGACGGTTTTTCAGAAAGGGCAAACGTCATTTTAGATGAAAATGGAAAGGTAAAATTTATAAAAGTATACCCCATACTTGAACTACCTGATATAGAAGAAATATTTGCGAATTTGTAATAAACTTTATTTATATGAGCGAAAGAATAGAGCTTCCCATAACAGGTATGAGTTGTGCAGCTTGCGCTGCAAGGATTGAAAGAGAACTAAATAAAATAAAGGGTGTAAAAGAGGCAAAGGTAAATTTTCCTTTGAAAAGGGCCGAGGTTATTGTCCATGATGACCTTGAACCTAAGACGCTTATATCTGCCATAAGGGAGATAGGCTACGATGTTGATTTGGAATTTGACCCTACCATAAGGGCAAAGAGGGAAGAGGCAAGTTTAAAGAGGGATTTTATATTATCTTCTCTTTTTGCTGCAGCAGTGATGCTTCTTTCCATGTGGCATAGTTTCCCTTATAACCATCTGATACAGCTAAGCCTTACGATCCCTGTTCAATTTTATTTTGGTCTGAGATTCCATAAACCTGCCATAACAAATCTTAAACATCTGACAGCAGATATGAATACACTTATCTCCTTAGGGACATCTTCTGCCTTTTTTTATAGTGCCTTTGCCACCTTCTTTCCGGATAGTGTGGTATCTGCAGGTATAAAACCCCATGTGTATTTCGATTCCAGCACCATGATAATAACCATTGTCCTGCTGGGTAGATTCTTTGAATCAAAGGCAAAGTCAAAGACCTATTCTTCCATAAAGCTTTTATATGAGCTATCTCCCAATGAATGCACCATATTAAAAGATGGCAAAGAGATAAAGATACCTACAGGGGATTTAGAATTAGGTGATTTGGTGATTATAAAGCCAGGAGAGAAGATCCCGGCAGATGGGCTTGTCGTAGAGGGCAGCACTTATATAGACGAATCTATGATTACCGGAGAGGGGATCCCTGTGGCAAAAAATAAAGGAGACGAGGTAATAGCAGGGACAATCAACGGTAAAGGGGCAATTACCATAAAGGCTATAAGGGTAGGCAGGGATACCCTTTTGTCAAAGGTGATAAGGCTTGTAGAAGAGGCTCAGTTTACAAAGGCGCCTGTTCAGCGCCTTGCAGATAAGGTTTCTGGTATATTTGTTCCTGTTGTAATACTTATCGCCATCTTAACAAGTGTCATATGGATTATCTTTGGTTCAGAGCCAAAGATAACAAACAGTATTGTTTCAGCGGTTAGTGTATTGATCATTGCCTGTCCTTGCGCCCTTGGGCTTGCAACGCCTACGGCTATTATGGTCTCTACAGGGGTTGCTGCCAGGATGGGGATCCTTATAAAAAACGCAGAAGCCCTGGAATTAATTAGCAAAACAAGATATGCCCTCTTTGATAAAACAGGCACATTAACCGAAGGTGCCGTTGAAATATGGCATATTAGGGCATTTGAGCCATATTCTGAAAAGGATGTTTTAAATATTGCCTTTAACCTGGAGAGGCTATCAGAACACCCTTTTGCAGATGCCTTGAGGAAAAGGGCAGATGAAGAAAATATAGAACAGATGGGTGTTGTGGGATTCCAGGCCATAGTCGGCAAGGGCATAAAGGGAGACATAAACGGCATAACATACTTTGTAGGGAATATGTCATTATATGAAGAAGTATCGGGAAAAATAAGAGAAGACGTAAAAACACAATATATTGAAATGGCACAAAAGGGTGGTTCCCCTGTGCTTGTATGGCATGATAGAGAGATGATGGGGATCATGAATTTTAGTGACAAAATAAGGCAAGAATCTACACAAGTAGTAACAGCGTTAAAGGAAATGGGTATTCAACCTGTAATGATCACAGGTGACAGCAAGGAGGCTGCAAAGACAATAAGCGAAAGATTGGGGATAGATTTATTTTTCTCCAGGGTGTTACCTCATGTTAAGGCAAAGATTGTGGGAGAATACATAGAAAAAGGAACCACTATCATGATAGGTGACGGGATAAACGATGCCCCATCCCTTGCCACTGCCCATGTAGGAATTGCCATGGGAAAAGGAACCGACATTGCTATAGAATCTGCAGATGTGGTGCTCATGAAGGCTCAGTTAAGGAGGCTCGTAGACCTTATAAAACTATCCAGAAGAACAATTCACATTATAAAGCAAAATCTCTTCTGGGCATTTATTTATAACATAATAGGCATACCCATTGCTGCAGGCATTCTCTATCCGCTATTTGGGATTAGATTGGAACCCATGTTCGGTGCTATAGCCATGATGATAAGCTCTATCTCTGTTGTCTCTAATTCTCTACGTCTTAGGATGTTCAAAGTGTAAGGCTTACTGCATCATGGACATAAGATATGTCCGTAATCCTATCTTCTTTTTGCTCAACCCAAGCTTGTCTCTTACGTGCTGTCTGTGAAGATTTACTGCACTCTCAGATACATCGAGTATCTTTGCTATAGATTTGGCTGTTTTACCCTCTTTTATGAATGTTGCTATCTTTATCTCAGTAGGTGTAAGGTTTATATACTTTGATGTGATCTTCTGGACAAATGGGAATACAATATTGTTTATATTTGCCTGCAATATATCCACATAAGCCTGCTGTCTTGCATCGAGCCCTGTCTTTTTTAGTTCTGATAGATAGGGAAGGACAAGGTTTTTTATATTTGCGCTCACAGAGTTCTCAAAATCCTTTTTTTCATTCTCTTTCTGTTTAATCAATTCATTAAGGGCATTGTTTATCTCGCTTAGCCTAAAGCATTCCATTTTGAGGTCTGACTCTTTTTCCATAAGAGACCTCTCAAGCCTCTTCTTTAACGTAATATCCCTATGGATTCCAATGTATCCTTTGAATTTACCTTTATGGGAATAGATGGGGATCCCGCTTATTTCTCCATCTAATATGTCGCCTTTTTTATGAACAAACTGGCACTCCATAAAGGCAAAGGACTTTTTCTCCTTTTTATATTGATTAAAGATCTCTTTTGTCCTCTCTGACTCTTCCTGGGTCATAAAATCAAAGGGTGTTTTACCTATGAAATCTTCTGGTTTATAACCCATTACCTTTTCTACCTCTTCATTTATATATACACATTTATCGTTTTCATCTATTTCCCAAATTATATCTGAGATAAGATATAGGATCTCACTTAATCTCTTTTCTCTCAGTGTTATCTCTCCAACTGAACCAGAAACCCCTCTTTTTTTACGTGGCATTAATACCTCCTCCTGTTTTAGACATCGAAATGTTTACGCAATATTATAGTATTATCTCTATCAGGACCTGTAGAAATTATATCAATTCCTACCCCAAGTATCTCTTCAAGTCTATTTAGATATCTCTTTGCATTGGTTGGCAATCTTTTATATGCATCCAAGCCAAAGACCTTTCCCTTCCAGCCTGACACCTCCTCAAGGATAGGCGCGCATCTTTCCAGTTCTTTTACAGACATGGGTGGCACGTCTATCTTTTTTCTGTCTATTTCATAACCGGTGCAAATGAAGACCTTATCAAAACCATCGAACACGTCGAGTTTCATTATAGATAGCCCGTTAATTCCATTGAGTTTTATTGCCCGTTTTACGGTGACGGCATCAAACCAGCCGCACCTCCTTGGTCTTCCTGTTGTTGAACCGAATTCCCTTCCGATATCACGGATTCTATTGCCTATCTCGTCTTTTAGCTCTGTAGGAAATGGTCCTTCGCCTACCCTTGTTGTATATGCCTTGCAAATGCCCAGTATATAATCAATGGAAGAAGGCGGGACCCCGGACCCAGATGCAATGTTACCTGATACAGTGTTTGAGGATGTCACATAAGGGTAGGTTCCATGGTCTATATCAAGGAATGTGCCCTGAGCACCCTCGAAGAGTATATTCTTTTTCTCAAGTATGGATTTGTGTAAAAAATCTGCTGTGTCGGAGATGTATTTTTTTAGAAGTTTTCTATAAGGGGTGTATTGTTTTATTATATCATCTACCTTGTAGCCTTCATCACCGTAATATTTCTCTATTATAAAATTTTTTATCTCGAGATTTTGTCTCACCTTATCCTTGAATACAGCACTATCCATGAGGTCTATGACCCTTATACCCATCCTACTCACTTTATCTTCATAAGCAGGACCTATACCCCTCCCTGTTGTCCCAATCCTCTTTTTTATCTTTGATTCTCTTAATATATCCAGCTTTTTATGATAGGGCATAATAAGGTGTGTTAAACCGCTTATCATAAATCTTTTGTCTTCTTTAATATATCCTTTTTCTTTTAAGGTAAGTATCTCTTTCTGTAAGACCTCAGGGTCAAGAACTACACCATTACCTATAATGCAAAATTTATCTCTGTGGAGGATACCGGATGGGACGAGATGAAGGATTACCTTTTCCCCTCCCACAACGATTGTATGACCTGCATTGGCACCGCCTTGATATCTTACTATGACATCTGCATTCATACTCAACAGATCAATTATCTTTCCCTTACCTTCATCACCCCATTGTAAACCCACAACTCCTATATTTGGCATTTTATTATCCTTTATCTAAATATTAAATTGATATTTTTACTAAATAATATACTGATTAATTAAAATCAAGAATAAAATCAAAAAAGTTATTGGAAAATACACATATGAGGCTTTTTAAGGCCTCTGTTCCGGGGTGCACCTCTATACCTATGTGGATATGTTTTATAGATTTTTAAGAAACATGATTGAATATTTTCATATTTTTATATACATCATATCCTAATCATATCCTTCTTGACTGTTTATAAAGATATATAGTAAAAGACATTTGCAGAATTTTGTATAAGGTCCTAATTTATCAATGATGATTCTCCATATTTTAAAAGATTCAAAAAAATAATTAGGTGTATTCATATGCGTCGAAATGTGAGAGAATAGTTTCTATGGGCATGGAAGTCAGTTATGGATAAGATATGCAAAGGAGGCAAGATGAAGGCGATAATTGGAGGGTCATCCCTCTTTGAATCCTTAATTTTTGATAAATGGGTGAAAAAAAACATAAAGACACCTTTTGGTGAGGTTTTTTTTAAGATTCAGAATAATATTATCTTTCTTCAGAGACACGGCTCGCCCCCTGCTCCACCACACATGATAAATCACAGGGCAAATATATGGGCAATGAAAGATATGGGCGTTGAAATGACAATCTCCATCAATTCTGTAGGGAGTTTAAAGACAAAGATAAAACCAGGCAGTTTTGTTATCCCCCATGATTTTATATCCTTATGGGATATTCCCACGTTTTACGATAACGAGATAAGAAATATTGTCCCTGTCATGCATGAGGGGGCCAGAAATTTTATAATAGAATTATGCATGGAGGCAGGCCTCGAAACAATAAACAGTGGAATCTATATACAGACAAGGGGGCCAAGGTTTGAGACAAAGGCCGAGATAAATCTATTGAAAAGATTCGGTGATGTGGTGGGAATGACCATGGCATCTGAGGCAACCCTATCTATGGAATATGACCTGCCATATGCAAGTCTCTGTTCTATAGACAATTATTGTCACGGCATTACAAAGATGCCCCTTACCATTGAGGAACTAAAAAAGAATTGGCAAAAAAACCTTAAAGGTATTGAGGGTGTTATAAAAAGATTAGGAGATAAATAAAGAGGGAGATAAATGAACATACTCATCAAAGGCGTAACATTAGCAGATAAGATAAAGGATATCTTTATTGAAGACGGCAAGATTACTGAGATTTCGGCAAATTCCTCAAAAAAGGCTGACAAAATAATAGATGGCAGATATAAAATCGCTTTACCATCCTTAATAAATGGCCATACCCATGCTGCCATGACACTTTTCAGGGGATATGCAGATGACCTGCCCCTTAAGGTATGGCTGGAAGAAAAGATATGGCCCCTTGAGGCAAAACTTACAGAGGAAGATGTATACTGGGGCTCAAAACTTGCATGTCTTGAGATGATAAAAAACGGGATTACGGTATTTAATGATATGTATTGGCATTGGGAGGCAACAGCAAAGGCAACATATGAAATGGGTATCAGGGGATTTATAAGCGGTGTTTTTATAGATATGTTTGATGAGAAAAAAGCTGACGCTGAAATAGAGGAGAATATAAGACTCTATGAGGTCTCAAAAAGATATGAACCTTATGTTAAGTTTTCATTTGGCCCCCATGCGATATATACAGTCTCCAAAAAAAGCCTTGAATGGATAAGGGATTTCTCAGATAAGCATGATATTATCATTCATATGCATCTCCTTGAGACCCGTGATGAAATTAGATTTACAAAAGAGAGATACGGCTTATCTACTGTAGATTTTCTTGATTCAATAGGGGTTCTTTCAGAAAGGTATATTGGCTGCCATGGTTGCTGGGTTGATGAACACGACTGTTTTGTTTTAAGAAAGACTAAGTCAAAGATTGTTCATATGCCTGTATCCAACATGAAGCTAACCGTAGGGAGGGTGGTTCCCCATTTTCTATTTAAAGAGTATCAGATTCCATATTGTTTTGGCACAGATGGCTGTGCATCAAACAACCATCTCGACATTATAGAGACAATTAAGTTTGCCTCTCTCCTTGCAAAGTTTTTCACTCATGACCCTACTGTATTGCCGGCAAAAGAGGCCTTTAACCTTGCCACAAAAACAGCAGCAGAGATATTCTTTCTCGGAGACTGGGAGATAAAAGAAGGCAACTCTCCTGACATCATCCTCATAGATACCCGCAAACCAGAGTTTACCCCTGGTTTTGACATCTATTCAGATATTGTCTATGCATCTAATGGGTATGCAGTTGATACAGTAATATGCATGGGAAAGGTCCTAATGGAAGAAAGACACGTCCCAGGTGAGGAAGAGATATTAAGACAGGCAAGAAGAATAGCAAAGAAACTTATCGAGAGATGAAATTTATCTGCGACGTAATGCTTGGTAAGCTATCAAGATATTTAAGGATGCTGGGGTTTGATGCACCTTATATAAAAAATTATAGGGAGCTAAATCGTTTAATAGAAGGCTCTGAATCATACTATTTCTTTACCAGAAGGACAAAAGATCTCCCAGATGGTGCTGTATTGGTAAGGTCTGACCATATAAAGACACAAATTGAGGAGGTCCTTTCTGTTATAAGGCCTTATTTTAACGAAGAATTGGTATTTTGCCGTTGCCTTAACTGCAATGTGTTATTAATGGACGTAGAAAAGAAGGATATAGAAGGTAAGGTTCCTGAATTTGTTTATCACAGACACGATTTATTTAAGACCTGCCCAGTCTGTAAAAAGATATATTGGGGTGGGACACACACAGAACATATGGAGGCATTCATAAAATCCATTCTTATTGAAAGACAGCCAACTTAAATGTTTTGATTGCAAAAGATGAAAACAAAGGCAAAGATATTTAAAGAGATAGTCGAGACCCTGGAGGGGTATCTTAAGGATAAGGTCCCTATAATCACAGAATTATCGAAAAAAGAGAAAAGGGATCCTTTTCTCATCCTCATAGGCACCATACTAAGCTTAAGGACAAAAGATGAAACAACAGACAAGGCCATGAAAAGGCTTTTTGAAAAGGCAAGGACGCCGGAGGAGATCTTGAATCTCACCGATGGCGAGATAGAAAGACTTATCTATCCAGTGGGTTTCTATAGAAACAAAACAAAAACTATAAAGGATATTTCCAAGATAATCATTGAAAGATACCATGGCAGGGTGCCAGATGAACTGGATGAACTATTAAAGATTAAAGGCATTGGAAGAAAGACTGCAAACCTTGTCTTAACAGAGGCATTCGGCAAACCAGGGATATGTGTAGATACTCATGTTCACAGGATATCTAACAGACTTGGGGTTCTAAAAACAAAAAACCCTTATGAGACAGAGGATGTCTTAAGGAGGATACTTCCAAAAAAATACTGGATTGTATATAATTCACTCCTTGTGGCATTTGGGCAGAATGTTTGTAAGCCTATTTCACCACACTGCAGTATATGCCCTATGGATTATTTATGTAAAAAAATAGCTATATCTATCCATAGATAGTCCCCGGTTAATAAAAATAGCTTTACATTACCATTGTTTTTTTGTTAATTTTCCTTTTTGAATGAAAAAATTTATTCTGATTATCACTGCCCTATTTTTTATCATATCTTTGCCTTTATTTGCCTTTGGTGCTGAAAGGATAATTAAGCTCGATGTCATAGGAAATGATAAGATAGACAGGGGTTATATAATGAACCATATCAAAACCAGGGAGAACGACCCCTATGACCTGGAAAAGCTCAGAGAGGATTTGAAAAATATATATAAAACAGGATTCTTCAGCGATGTTCAAATCGATGTAAGGGATACAGACAAGGGCAAGGCAGTGACCTTTGTAGTAATAGAAAGGCAGACTATAGAGGCGATCTATATATCAGGAAATGAAAAGATAAAGACTAATGACATAAAGGAAAAGCTAAAAATAAAATCAAATACTGTTCTCAATACAGAAAAGATAAAGGAGAGCATTGACGAGATAAAAAAACTCTATGTCAGCAAAGGCTACTATTCTGTTAAGGTGACGTATGAGATAAATTATGAAAAGGAATATGATGTATCTGTTAAGTTTATTATAGAAGAACCTCCTCAGGCATTTGTGAGAAAGATTATTATAAAAGGAAACAAACATGTCAAGACATCTGAGATAAGATCCATGATGAGCACAAGCGAAAAAGGGTTCTTCTGGTGGTTTACAGGCTCAGGCCTCCTTGATGAAGAGGCCCTGGAGGAAGACAGAAAGAATATAGAGGCGCTATACCATGATAAAGGGTATGTCAGGGTAAAGGTGGGGACTCCTGATATAAACATCTCAAAGGACGGCAAGACAATAACAATAAGCCTTGCCATAGATGAAGGTAATCTCTATAAGATAGATAAAATCGATTTCAAAGGTGATGTCATATTCAACAAGGATTATCTATTTTCTATGCTTAAAAGCAGAAAAGACAATATATTCCGCTCTACCTTATATCAGCAGGATGTCCTTACGCTTACCGACCTCTATCAGGACAAGGGTTATGCTTTCTGTGAGATTACACCCCTGACGTCTATAGATGATGACAATCAAAAGGTGAATATAGATTTTGAGATAAAAAAGAATTATGAGATTTTTATAAACAGGATCAATATAATAGGAAACACAAAGACGCTGGATAAGGTCATAAGAAGGGAACTAACCTTTGCAGAAGGTGATAGATTCTCCTCAACCCATCTAAAGAAAAGCAGAAAGAACTTGAGGAACACCACTTATTTTAAAGAAACTGATATGAAGATAGTAAAAACAGATGACCCTGAAAAGGTAAACATTGACCTAACAGTGGAAGAGAGGCAAACTGGGACATTGAGCCTTGGTGTTGGTTATAGCTCCTATGAAAAGGTCATGGTTACAGGAAACATCTCTCAGGAAAATTTCTTTGGGACAGGGAGAAAGGTATATCTATCTGCTGGCTTAGGAAGTGTAACACAGGAGTTCAGACTTACTTATGTAGAGCCAAGGATCTTTGATCTTGACCTGGATACAAGCTATAGTCTTTTTAATTACAAGAGGATCATGGACTCCTTTGACTATAAGAAACTGGGTGGGGGGTTTGGATTAATAAGGCGGCTCACAGAGGATGTAAAAGGGAATTTTAATTACAGGTATGAAAAAACACAGGTAACAAATATAGAGGATAATGCCAGTGTCTATGTAAAGCAGCAGTCAGGGACAAGGATAACCAGCGCACCATCTGTTTCATTAAGCACAAATACCATAGATGATATTATGAACCCTTATAAAGGTGTAGCAGCAGATGCATCATTGGAGGTAGCAGGCGGTCCATTTGGCGGAGACAACTATTTTATAAAAAGCGTCGTGTCTTATGGCCAGTATATACCTGCCAATTTCTGGGATAGCACATTCTTTGTAAAAGGGACAGCAGGGGCAATAAGACCCTTTGGAGGTAGACAGATACCCATATATGAAAAATTCTATGTAGGGGGTCTTTATTCTGTCAGGGGGTTCAAGTATGGTGAGGCAGGACCTGTTGATAGCCAAGGAGAGATTATAGGGGGTAAAAATCAGCTATTTTTCAACCTTGAATGGATATTTCCCATATATAAACCCGCTGGTGTAAAGGGTGTGCTCTTCTATGATGCCGGTGCAGGGTTTGACGATTCAAATGGTTTTATGTTAAAAGATATGAGGGCTGGTGCAGGCTTTGGAATAAGGTGGTTCTCTCCATTAGGGCCTATAAGGCTTGAACTTGGCTTTAATCTATTTCCAAAAAAAGGAGAAAGCAGAAACGTATTCGATTTTGCAATAGGAACACAATATTAAATCAGGAGGTTATATGAAAAAATTTTTATTGGCTACTCTCTTAATTCTCACATTTATTTTTACCCCTTATCTTGTCATGGCTCAGCAGGCAAACATCGCCTATGTAGATATAGGGAAGGTTGTAATGGAGTCTGAAAAAGGAAAACAGGCAAAAAAGACCATGGATGAAGAGATAAGCAAGATGAGAAAGGATCTGTCCAGCAGACAGGAAGAATTACAGAAGCTCAAGGATTCTATTGATAAACAGGGCGCTGCATTAAAACCAGAAAAAAGGGAAGAGCAGCAAAAACTCTATAATAAAAAGCTGAAGGATTACCAGAACCTGGAGAATGAGTATCAGGGAGACATGCAGCAAAAGATTACCGAATTTGAGCAAAATCTGGTGAATGAGGTTATGGATGTTATTAAAAAGATAGGGGAAAGGGAAAAATATACCATAATACTCCAGAAACACCCGGCTATTCTCCTCTATGCTGCCCCTGGGAATGATATAACAAATAAGGTCATTGAAGAATACAATAAAATGCCAAAAGATAAGGCTACCAAAAAGTGATAAGCCTGAAAGACATAGCCAAAGAAATAGATGGTGAATTAAAAGGGGATGGAAGCATCCTTATCCGGGGTATTTCTGGCATAGAGGAGGCAAAAGAGGGAGAAATAACCTTTCTGATTCAGGCAGGTTATGAAAGATACCTTGAAAACTCTCATGCATCTGCCTTTATTGTGAATAATAGCACGTTTGCCGAAAGATTCAGGGATAGGAACTTCATTATTGTCAAAAACCCAAAGACCGCATATGTTAAGGCTGCAAGGCTATTCGATACCAGTAAAGAGATAGAGCCCGGCATAAGTCCCCTTGCCTTTATATCAGAAGGGGCAGATATTGCCCAAAGTGCCTCTATATCACCTTTTGTCTATATAGGTAGCAATGTAAAGATAGAAAACAATGTTTACATATACCCTTTTGTCTATATAGGTGATGGAACACATATAGGTAGTGATACCATAATATATCCCGGCGTAACCATTTATGACAAGACAGATATAGGTAAAAGGGTAATCATCCATAGCGGGACAGTTATTGGCTCCGATGGATTCGGATACACCTGGGATGGAGAAAGACATGTCAAAATACCTCAATTGGGAAATGTAGTGATAGAAGATGATGTGGAGATAGGAGCCAATGTCACCATAGACAGGGCATCCCTTGATAAGACTATAATAAAAATGGGAACAAAGATAGACAACCTTGTCCAGATAGCCCATAATGTCTCCATAGGCGAAAACTCTATAATCGTTGCCCAGGTAGGTATTGCAGGTAGCTCAAGGCTGGGAAAAAATGTGGTCCTTGCAGGACAGGTGGGCGTAAGAGACCATGTAGTAATAGGAGACAATGTGAGGGCAGGGGGTCAAACAGGCATTACAAAGGATGTAAAGGCAGGATTGTCCATCTCAGGGACACCCCATATGCTGCACAAGGATTGGCTGAAATTAAACATTTATCTCAAGAGATTGCCTGAATTATTTGAAAAAGTTAGGGCTCTGGAGAATAAAATAAATTCGGGGGCAGACAATGACAATGATTGATATAAACGAGATAATAAAACTTTTACCCCATACATATCCATTCCTTCTGGTGGATAAGGTTGTAGAGTTTATCCATGCAAAGAAGATAGTGGGGATGAAGAATGTAACATACAATGAGCCTTTTTTCCAGGGTCATTTTCCCGGAAGGCCTATTATGCCCGGCGTCCTTATTGTAGAGGCCATGGCACAGGCAGGCGGAGTCCTTGCATTTAAGTCTTTCCCAGGCCTGAAAGGCTCTGTATTTTTTATAGGTATTGATAATGCAAGATTTAGAAAGCCTGTTGTCCCAGGTGACCAGTTGAGGCTTGTAGTGGAAGTGGTAAGACACAAAAAAGAGCTGTGGGTATTTGAGGGTAAGGCATATGTAGAAGATGAGATGGTGGCAGAGGCGAGGATTATGGCCATGTTAAAACAAGAACAGGAATGAGGTGTGAAAATTGATACATCCAACAGCAATTGTTCATAAAGGTGCTGAAATTGAAGAAGATGTAGAGATAGGTCCATATTGTATCATTTATGATAAGGTTCGAATAGGCAAGGGCACGAGACTTCTTAATCATGTGGTGATTCAAGGTAATACCCAGATAGGGGAAAACAACATTATAAGCCCCTTTGCATCTATCGGTGGACCTCCTCAGGATATAAGTTATAAAGAAGAAGATACACTCCTTGTGATAGGCAACAACAATACCATAAAAGAATATGTTACCATCAACAAAGGCACTGTTCATGGTGGCGGTATAACAAAGGTAGGGGATAACAATTTTATCATGGCTTATGCCCACATAGCCCATGACTGTAAAATAGGCAATTATGTTATTATGGCTAACTGTGCTACCCTGGCAGGACATGTGGAGGTGGATGATTTTGTCATATTTGCCGGTTTATGTGCTGTTCATCAATTCTGCAAGATAGGGAAATACGCATTCATCAGTGGCATTACAGGGGTCCCCAAGGATGTCCCGCCTTATATGATAGCAGCAGGGAGCAGGGCAAAGTTATACGGATTGAATGTAGTGGGGCTTGAAAGACATAATTTTTCCAGAGAAGATATAGCGTCTCTTAAAAAGGCATATAGGATACTATTTAGGTCCTCCTTGCCTTTGAACACCTCCCTTAAGATAATCCAGGAAGAGATAGGTGGTCCTCACATAGAGGAACTGGCAAGATTTATAAGTTCTTCCAAGAGGGGAATATGTCGCTAAGGATATGCCTTGTAGGTGCAGGGTATATGGGCAGAATACACCTCGAAAAGCTATTGGGGTTTGAAGATGTCCGGATATCTGGTATCATAGATATCGATAATAGTTTAGGTTTAAGCCTTTCAGAAACATATAATGTTCCCTTTTTTAAAGACTTTCATGAAACAGCTGGTATTTCAGATGCAGTTGTCATCTCATCGCCTACAGATACCCATTATGAAATAGCAAGATATTTTATGGAAAACGGAATCCATGTATTTATAGAAAAACCTATGGCAAGAAATATGGCAGAGGCATCATCTCTGGTAGATATTGCAAGAGATAGGGGTGTTGTTCTTCAGATTGGACACCTGGAGCGTTTTAATCCTGCCTTCAGGATGGCCGTGGATTTTATTAAAAAGCCCCTTATGATAGAATCAAGGAGGACAGGACCTTATACAGGTCGTTCCACAGACATAGATGTAGTTATGGATCTCATGATCCACGATATAGATCTTATGCTCTGTATTGTTGATAAAAGGGTCAAAAAAGTAATGGATGCCAGTGGATTAAAATTTATCAATAAAAGCGTTGATGTGGCAACGAGTTTTTTGGAATTTGAAAACGGTTCTTTGGCAATTCTACATGCCAACAGGGTTTCTACAAAAAGAGAGAGGGTCTTTACTGTATTTGAAGATGATAGGATTATATCCATAGACCTTTTAAATGGCAGTGTCTCCATAAACTCAAAGACATCTGATAAGATAGAGATCTCTGAATACAATGCCGGAAAGATAGATTCGGTAAAGGAAGAACTCAAAGAATTTATCCATGCCATCTCAGGTAGAGGAATGCCTACTGTTTCAGGAACCGATGGAGTCAATGCCATTGAAATAGCAGAAATGATAAGAAAATCCCTTGAAACATAACCTTGATAATAATTCCAAATGTAGGATTGTTCTTTTAACAGGTGAATTATCAGGGGAGTTACACGGTGCAAACCTCATAAAAAGCTTGAAAAGATATGATTTTACCTTTAGCGGCATGGGTAGTCAAAGGCTCAAACAAGAGGGTATGGAGATTGTTTTTGATTATAAAACCATATCCCTTATGGGTATAGGTGAACTCTTCACAAAATCCCATCACATTCTACCTGCCTTCAATATTATAAAAAGACATATAAGAGATACAAAACCCCACCTGCTAATCCTTATAGATTTTCCTGGATTCAATTTGAGGATGGCCAAGTATGCAAAAAGATATGATGTCCCTGTAGTATATTTTGTTCCGCCTCAGGTGTGGGCATGGCATAAAGGCAGGGTCAACGAGATAAAAACATACGTAGACCTTGTTTTGTCCATACTGCCTTTTGAAAAACCATTCTTTGAAGAACACGGTATAGATGTAAGATATGTGGGCCATCCCTTTGCAAAGACCATAAAGCCCACCATGACAAGGGATGATTTTCTTGCCATGGCAAAGATAGATAAAATGGCAACTGTGATAACTGTCATGCCAGGAAGTAGGGAAAACGAGGTATTAAAACACATGCCAGGGATAATAAAAACCATCCAGATACTCAAGGAAAAGATAAAAGGATTGAGGTTTATACTCCCTGTAGCCGATAATATACCCCATGAGCTGATAGAGAGATATACACACGGCGATACATCCGTAATCCCTGTTAGGGGTTACAACCATGATGCGCTCTATCACTGCCATGCTGCCATCCTTGCATCAGGGAGCGCCACCCTCGAGGCAGCAATACTTGGTGCACCAACAGTAGTGATCTATAAGATATCCACTCTGTCATATATGCTGGCAAGGGCACTTGTTCACGTGAAATATATAAGCCTGCCCAATCTCATTGCGGGAAAAGAGGTATTTCCTGAGCTTATTCAGTATCTTGTTCCCGAAAAGATTGCAGAAAAGGTATTATATATGTTAAATATTGGTAGAGATGGTATAAAAAAGGACCTTGATTATATAAGAGAGTCTATTGGGGATTATGACTCTTATGATATGGCAGGATATGAGATTATGAATTTTTTAAGGCAGAGATATGGAACTATATCTTAGACTTCTTAGATTTGTAAGGCCTTACTGGACAAAGCTTGTCCTTGCCATGATATTCATGTCCCTTGTGGCAGCCACGAACGGCTTGACTGCCTTTATTGTGAAGCCTGTCCTGGATAAGATCTTCTTTGAAAAGAATGCAACCATGTTATATCTCATACCAGGGGGCGTCATACTCCTCTATCTTGCCAAGGGTCTATTCGACTATCTACAGACATATCTCATGGGTTATGTGGGGCAGAAGGTGATAACCGATATAAGGGCACTTATATTTAATTCCTTACAGAGGCAATCACTTTCTTTCTTCGATAAGACATCTACAGGTTCAAGCATCTCAAGGATCATAAACGATGTCAATCTCATACAGAGTGCAGTATCGGATACCTTTACTGCCATACTCAAGGATTCCTTTACCATTATAGGTTTGATATTCGTGGTATTTTACCGTGACTGGGTCCTTGCCACCATTGCCTTCTGTGTTTTGCCTTTTGCCACTTACCCCATTGTCACATTCGGGAAAAAGCTGAGAAAGATAAGCACAAATACTCAGAGGTCCATAGCCCGATTGACTGGTTTCCTCCATGAAAATATCACAGGACAGAGAATCGTCAAGGCATTTTGCATGGAGGATTATGAATCCAAAAGGTTTGATTTGGAAAATGACACACTCTTTAAGACCATACTAAAACGATACAAGGTAAAGGCCTTGTCATCGCCTATAATGGAGGTCTTAGGAGGCATTGCCATTGCAGTGGTCATATGGTATGGTGGAAAAGAAGTCATATCAGGTAGCTCTACCCCAGGTAATTTCTTTTCATTTACCGCAGCCTTACTTATGCTCTATGAGCCCATCAAGAGATTGAACAAGGAAAATCATAATATTCAGCAGGGTCTTGCAGCAAGTCAGAGGGTATTTGAGATAATAGATAAGGTGCCTGATATCACAGAAAAAGATGGCGCTATAGATATTGATAAGGTGGAAGGCAAGATATCATTTAAGGATGTCTATTTCAAATATGAAGACAAGATGATACTTAAAAACATAAATCTGGAGATAGAGAAAAATGAGGTCATTGCCATTGTTGGGGCAAGCGGTGTGGGCAAGACAACCCTCGCCAATCTCATCCCAAGATTCTATGATACCACAGAGGGGACAATCGAGATAGATGGTATCAACATAAAAGACATGACCTTAAACTCCTTGAGGAAAAATATAGCCCTTGTCACGCAGGATGTCATATTGTTTAATGACTCCATAAAGAGCAATATCACCTTTGGTATGGATATAGACATGGAAAGGGTAATAAATGCTGCTAACATGGCATATGCCCATGAGTTTATTATGAATCTCTCAAAACAGTATGATACAGTAGTGGGGGAAAAGGGAATTAGGCTTTCAGGGGGGCAAAAACAGAGGATAGCCATAGCAAGGGCATTTTATAAAGACGCACCCATCCTTATTTTAGATGAGGCAACAAGTTCATTGGATGCCCAGGCAGAGATAGAGGTGCAGAAGGCGCTGGAAAATCTCATGAAAGGCAGGACAACCATAATAATCGCCCACAGGCTTTCTACGGTTATGAATGCCCACAGGATTATAGTCCTTGAAAAGGGCACAATAGTTCAGCAGGGTAATCACAATGAGCTAATAAACATAGATGGCACATATAAAAGATTATATGAACTTCAGTTCTTTAGAGACCAGGGCAAGAAGGTGATAAAAATGCCGAGGCAGACAAAAAATGCTTAAAAACATTAAATATTTTTTATTATTGAACATCCTACCCCCAATTATCTATGTGATCATTGCCTTTATAAGGTTCACCTCGAAGATAGAGCATGTAAATATGGAGCCGATTAAGGAAAGGTGGACAAAAGGTGAAAATTTTATCGTGTGTTTCTGGCACGGAAGGCTACTTATGATGCCCTATGCAAACTTAAGGGACAAAGGCAAGGTATTGATAAGCAGACACAGAGATGGCGAGTTTATTGCAAGGGTTATAAGATACTTTGGTCTTGGATCAATAAGGGGGTCATATAGGAAAAAGACCGTCTCATCTGTGAGAGAGATCATATCATCATTAAAAGATGGTTTTGATGTAGCCATCACACCAGATGGGCCAAAAGGTCCGAAATACATGGTAAAAAAAGGAATAATTGAACTGGCAAGGATAACTAAGGCAGGCATAGTGCCTGTTACATATAGTGCAGGTAAAAAAAAACCTTTAATTCCTGGGATAGGTTTATCATCCCTTTCCCTTTCACTAAGATAGTTTTTCTCTGGGGCGAACCCATATATGCCCATGATGCCAAAGATGAGGCATCCATAGAGGAGTTGCGTCTTAATCTTGAAAAGACTCTTATGAGGCTCACAGAGGAGGCAGACAGGATAGCATGTGGAAGATAATATACAATATCCTCGTTAATATAGCCTTGCCTTTTTTTATCATCATATCCCTTTTTAAAAAAAAGATAAGAAAAAATCTCTACGAAAGGCTCTTTAATTCCACCAAGACCAACCCTTTAAAAAACGCCATATGGATCCACGGTGCTTCTATTGGCGAGGTAGTGATAGCAGAGAGCATTATCAATTTCATTAGAAAGACTAAAAAAGAATTCAACATGGATTTTCTTGTCACAACCAATACCTTTTATGCCAGGGATATGGTGACAAAAAGGTTCAATAAAAGCGTTACCGTGTCTTCCTCTCCCCTTGATTTGACCTATACAATAGAACGTTTTATTGACAGTTCAACATTTAAGATACTTATAATCGTCGAGACAGAGATATGGCCCAACCTCATTTGGACAGCCAAGAAACATAATATACCCGTTGTTATTGTAAACGGCAGGATATCGGATAAGGCCCTACCAGGCTATACAAGATTCTCTTTTTTTCTGAAGCATGTTCTGTCGTGTATAGATATGGTGGTTACCCAATCAGAAGAACACAGGCAACGATATATCTCCATTGGGATGGAGCCCACAAATGTCATAACTACAGGAAATATAAAATATTTCAGGGAAATACCTGAAATGGATGAGTCTTTAGAAAAAGCGGACATTGTTACCTTTGGAAGCATCAAGGAAAAGGAACTGGATTTTGTCTATAAGGTAATAAAAAGGTTAAAACATGTCATGCCTTTTTTAAAAATCTATATTGCACCCAGGGAACTCCATCTTGCCGGTAGTATGGAAGAGGAATTAAAGAAAGATTACAGGATAATGAGATATTCTGCTCTTAAAAAAGAAAAAAAGGATACATATCCGGAAGAAGTTGATTTTGATGTGGTTATTGTAGATACAGTAGGAGATCTTTTAGGCATTTATAAAAAGAGCAGGGTTGCCTTTGTTGGTGGAAGCCTTGCGCCTTATGGCGGTCAAAATATCCTTGAGCCTTTGTTTTTTTCCACCCCTGTTCTTTTCGGTCCATACGTGGAGAATTTCAAGGAGATATCAGAGATGGTGCTGGAGAGAAATGCAGGTTTTATGGTGAAAGACCATGAGGATTTGTTTGAAAGGATGAGGTATCTTTTAGAAAATAGAGATGTCACAGAGAAGATGGGTAGAAATGGCATTGATATCATTCAAATGCATAGAGGATATATGGAAAATACCATAGAGGCCATATGGAGGATAATGGAGAAAGGAAAACAATAATATGGAAGAGTTTGCAAAACTTGTAGAGCTTATGGCAACCCTAAGGGGCGAGAGAGGTTGCAATTGGGACAAAAAACAGACGATCCACTCATTTAAAACATTTATCATAGAAGAGGTATATGAACTCATCGATGCCATAGAAAAGGAGGATTACGAGCATATAAAAGAGGAACTGGGAGATATACTATTTCATATAGTCTTCATATCCCAGATATGCAAAGAAAAGTCTAAATTTGACATAAAAGATGTCCTCCAATTTACATACCAGAAGATGTTTAATAGGCATCCCCATGTATTTATAGAACATGACCCCAATGCCTCCATAGAGAAGAGATGGGAGGAGATAAAAAGGTCAGAAAAAGACGAATATTCACCCCTCGATAGTATCCCTAAGATACTGCCTGCGCTGCTCAGGGCTTATGGGGTAACCAAAAGGGCCTCTAAGATAGGCTTTGACTGGCCATGTATAGAGGATGTCCACGAAAAGCTACAGGAAGAGATAAGGGAACTCTACGATGCAGAGACAACAGGCAACAAGGAAAAGATAAGGGAAGAGATAGGGGATATACTATTTACCATGGTAAATTTATCAAGGTTTCATAGTATAGACCCTGAGGATGCCTTAAGATTTACCATAGAAAAATTTATAAGACGCTTCAATTATGTGGAAAAGAATACAGATATAGATAAAGCTGATCTAAAAGCTATGGATAAACTCTGGGATGAGATAAAGTCTATGGAAAAAGAGGGGGGTTAGCCCCCTCTTTTTTATTCTGCCTTTGTAACGTTTGCTGCCTGAGGACCCTTTGGACCTTTCGTAATCTCAAATTCTACCTTTTCGCCCTGCTTTAATGTCTTGAAACCATCCTGTTTTATTGCTGAAAAATGGACAAAAACATCTTCTCCATTGTCCTGCTCAATAAAACCGTAACCCTTTGAATCGTTAAACCATTTTACCTTACCTACTGCCATGCTACTAAACTCCTTTCAAAAAATATTAAGCGTTTTGCTTTAGAGGTATAGTATGCCTTTTTATTGTATTATGTCAAGCTAAATACGACATAACAGAAAAAAATATTTATTTGAAAGCCGAAGTCATACACAGTATAATAAGGCGAAAAATGGCAAAGGTATATCTCATTGGTGCAGGTCCTGGTGATAGCGGTCTAATAACCATAAGAGGCCTTGAACTTATAAAAAAGGCAGATGTTATCATATATGACCACCTTGTCAATAAGGACCTATTAAACTACGTTAAAAAGGATGCCGAGATAATCTATGCAGGAAAACAGGCATCAAGACATGAGCTTACCCAGGATGAGATAAACAACCTGATTTTTGAAAAGGCAAAAAAGAGCCATGTGGTTGTGAGATTAAAAGGGGGAGACCCTTTCATATTCGGACGAGGAGGAGAAGAGGCGCTTTTTCTTGCAGAAAAAGGTATCGATTTTGAGATATGTCCAGGTGTTACTTCTGCCATATCAGTGCCTGCCTATGCAGGCATACCCCTTACCCATAGAGACTATGCCTCTACTGTGGCCTTTATAACAGGTCATGAAGATGAAAAAAAGACCTCGTCTACTATAGACTGGGAGAAGATATCCACCGGGGTAGATACCCTCGTATTTCTCATGGGTATAAAAAATCTAAGTTCAATAACACGTAGGTTAATGGAAAACGGTAGATCCCCACAAACAGAGGCATGTATAATAACACAAGGAACTACGCCTGAACAAAAAGTAATTACAGGAACACTGAACCGTATAGATGAGATATCGAAAAAACAAGGTGTCAAACCACCAGGGATACTGGTTGTGGGAAGGGTAGTTGGATTAAGACAGGTGCTTAATTGGTTTGAGAAAAAACCCCTATTTGGTAAAAAAATAGTAGTTACAAGGGCCAAACACCAATCAACAAGGTTCGGTATTGCCCTTAAAGAAAGAGGCGCACAAGTCCTATATATCCCTGCAATAGATATAGAGCCCATTGAACCCAATGATAGACTTCTTGAGGCAATAAAAAACATAAGGGATTATTTTGCCGTAATCTTCACCAGCACAAACAGTGTAGGTATATTTTTTCATGCACTTCTTGAGGCAAAAAGAGATGTAAGGGCATTGAGTAATATTAAGGTCATTGCCATAGGTGATGCCACAGCCTCTGACCTTAAAACAAAAGGTGTTATAGCTGATTACATCCCTGAACAATGGACATCTGAGGGGATTATGGAGGTTTTAAAGAGCATTGGCGTTAAAGGAAAGATGTTTCTTTTGCCCAGGGCTGAGGATGCCCGTGATATCCTTGTCAATTATATCCATAATAATGGTGGCACATGCCATGTCATTCCCATTTATAGGACATCCATGCCAGATAAGATAGAGGATATAAAAGAGAAGCCTGATTTGGTTACCTTTACAAGTTCATCTACGGTAAAAAACTTTGTTACCTTATATGGAAAAGAGATGCTCTCCACCTCTACTGTGGCATCCATAGGGCCTATAACCACAAAGACATTGAGGGATTACGGAATAGATGTCCATATAGAGGCAAAAAGATACGATATACCAGGGCTTGTAGAGGCAATAGAAGGGTATTATAAAAAGACATAACATATATAAGTTTTGAAATCGGCCATATAAACATGGCGTTTAAAAGATAAACCATTTCTTGCCATATCGTTAAAATAAAAAAGATATCGAACTCTCATACACATCTTTTATCCAGATAACTTTTCATATGGCCTAAAGCTCAATGCCTTCAATGGATAAAAGCCTCTTTTTCATGTGAACCCCCAGTGAGAATCCGCCTATTGAGCCATCTTCTCTTATAACCCTGTGACATGGTATGATTATAGGTATGGGATTGGCTTTAAGGGCATTGCCCACTGCCCTGGCCGCATTTTTAAAACCGAGCCTTTTTGACACCCATCCATAGGTTCTCGTCTCGCCATAGGGGATTGTTTTCACCTCTTTTAAGACCTCCTGTGTAAATGGAGGCAATAAACTCAGATCTATTGGGACATGAAACACCATGTTTTCACCTTTTATATATCTATCGAGCTCTCTGGCAATGGTGAGAAAAGACTTTATGGTTTCTACGGCATCCATGTGGTTTAACATGAACCTGTTTTTAACAATCGATGGGTCATCCTGGGAAATCTCCAGTCTTGCAAGGGCATTATCTCTGGAAACGAAAAGCATGGTGCCCAGAGAAGAATCAAATATGGCATATCTTATAATACTCATTTTGCCTTGACTATCCTTATGGTCATAGCATAGCATATACATTCTGATTTATCAGTAGATTTTAGAGATACATAACAAAAAGAGGCAATAATAATGGAAGGTTTTATTAAATTTCTTGGGACAGGTGGCGCAAGGTTTGTAGTGGCAAGGCAAATCAGGGCAACAGGGGGTATATGGCTGAATTATAAAAAGACAAATCTCTATATCGACCCTGGCCCTGGAGCCATAGTCCGGGTAAGGGCATCTAAAGACCATCTTGACCCTGGAAATCTCGATGGGATAATCCTCACCCACAAACATATTGATCATGCCAATGATGTAAATGTAATGATAGAGGCAATGACAGATGGTGGGTTTAAAAAAAAGGGCACTGTATATTGCCCCGGTGATGCCATAGGCGATGACCCTGTAATCTTTCGATATGTCCATCGTTATATGGAGAGGATGGAGATTTTGCAAGAGTTGAAAACTTATACTATCAAGGATATTACATTTACCACATCCATGAGGCATATCCATCCTGTAGAGACATACGGGTTGCTATTCCATCTCAACAAAAAGATAGGGATATTAACAGATACCAAATACTTTGAGGGGCTTAAAGATTTTTATAGGGCAGACTATCTCATAGTGAATGTCCTAAGGTCAAAACCCATAGAAACAAACCATGTTATAGACCATTTGTCCACCCATGACCTAAAAGAGATTGCAAAGGCCCTGAAACCAGAGATGGTGGTCATGACCCATTTTGGTATGAACATTATCATGGAAAAACCCCATCTCATAGCCGAGAGGCTAAAGCAAGACACAGGGGTAAATATAATAGCTGCCCATGATGGAATGAAGTTGGAATTTTAATCTTTCACGACCTCTTAATGAGATAGACGAGAAAGGCTATACCCAAAATGGAAAGGGCAATGCCCATATAAAAAGAAAACGGGACATACTTAAAGACTATTGTATGCCTTCCTTTTGGCACCTCTACTGCCCTGAAGGCAATATTTGCCCTATAGAGCTCTGTATTTTTTCCATCCACATACGCCTTCCAGCCTGGATAAAAGGTATCGCTTATATATAAAAACATATCCTTTTCTGTTTCGCATGTTATTTCAATCTTGTTGGGTGTATAAGATAGTATCTCAAGCCTGGCTTTTTTAACTTTATCTATACCTTCATTGCCCTTTGATTCATATAAATCCTTATGTTTTTTATTGTCATGGATTATTATTAGATTTGACCTGAGGTCGATACCTCTATCCTGCATCTTCTCTATGGCAGTCTGGGTGTCGTGGACAAAGATCGCCTTTTCAAAGAGTAAAAACCTTTCAGGCACATCTTTATATCTATAGAGCCTTACGAAAACATCTTTTGTGTCATCATCAACATTTTTCAAGTTTGTTTTTTCTACGGTCATACTATCCAGAAGCTCAAAATCTCTATCTTTTATTTCATTTACAGAGATTACATATCCTATACCTGCCACATCAAAGAATCTCTTTGCCTCTTCTATGGATTTTGTCCCGTAGAGTATATTGGTAAATAACTCATAGTGGGCAATCCTCATTACCTCCATGCCGCTCTCTGTATATAGACCTGATAGGGCAGAATAGGCAGGAGCCATAATCTTTTTATCTTCTGGATACAATGAAAATATATCTTTTGTCTTGGGTGTAACTATGTATCTTTTAAATTCATTATTTTTTATCTTCTCTTCAAAAGGGTTTTTTTCCATGTATTCATTCCATTGGGCAAGCTTATAATACCCGTAGTTTGCAAAAAACAGGTCTGCAGTAAGTATTGCAATGAGAAAGAACAAGGCAGTCTTTTTATATCTAATACGAAGGCACACAAGGAGCATGACACAAAAAAAGAATGAAAATAGAAAAAATCTTTTTATATTGTGGATATTGAAGTCTATGTCATTGAAGCCATCGGGCTTTATATTATATAATTCAAAAAGTTTTTTTATCCCATCATTGAAGATATTTACAATCCCCCATCCAACGGCAAAGACAAACCCTGTATAGAATATAAGCTGGATGATTTTTCCTGTTTTTTCATCCATATCCTTTATACCCTGTTTTAGTTTGTCATAACCAAGCCCGCTTGTCATAGCCATAACAAAGAAGAATAAGAATAGAAATTTCACAGGGTAACGGACACTGTTAAAGGGTGGGATATGGTATAAGACCTTATATATGGGTGTGTTGCCTCCCAGGGCAAATATAAAAGATAACACCATCAATGCAAAAAAAACCAACCTCCTTCTATCTCTGGAGGCAAAATAAAAAATAGACAGGATAAAAGGGCAGATACCGAGATATACTGTCTTTAACCACGATTGATTTGCCCAGTATTTGGCATCACTCTGAAAATACCCATAAGGATTAGGCAGGAAAAACTGGATAAAATCCTTCCATGCAAAAGACCATGTGATTGCCTCATGGTATGGTAGACCTCCCTTTCTTATGCTATAACGGGATAGTTCATAGAAAGGGATTAACTGAACAGAAGAGATGAGGAAAAAAACACATATGACCACCATAAAACACAAGACCCTCATATGGATCCTTTGAGATTGTCCATGCTGGAAAAGAAATATAAATAAGGCAAATAGAAAAAGGACAGAGACGGTCATCATGACAATCTCAGGTGCCCCTGCAAAGAATTGCATGGAAAGGCATATGGAGGTATAGGCAATATACCTCGTCTTTTTCTCATCCATTGCCTTTATAAAGAACATGATAATCAAAGGAAACCACGATACAGAAAAGAGATGGGGCAAGAGATTATGCACAGACAAGAGATAACCTGATAGCATAAAAACTATACCACCTATAAATGCCCCTGTATTGGATGCCTTAAGATACCTCAAAAATAAAAAGATCGTTGTCCCTGCCAACACAAAATGAAGGATGATCAACCAGTTCCAGACCACATGAAAGGGCAGAAAAAGATAAAATATATGGGGTGGATAAAAGACACCCGGCTGTAAGGTGGCAATCAAGGGTATGCCGGAATAATTGTAGGGGTTCCAAAGGGGTAATTGTAAGGATTTCACAAGGGAGACCCAGAGGTATTTTGGAGGGATAAAAAAACCAGCCAGATCACGCTCAACAAAGACAAATCTTGATGCTATTGCCTTGTCAAAAAAGGCCAATATTAAAAGAAAAAATAGGATTATATAAAAAGGCATTTAAAGAAAAAAGGGGGATTAGATCCCCCTATGAATAGTCAGGTCTTCTCTAATAGTTTACCAGCTTTTAGCAAATTGACCAGGCTCTGTATTATTAGCTACCGGTGTGTAAGTAATCGTATATGTATTACTTCCTATTCGCATGGTTACACCGGTTGCAGCAGGGGTGCCCATTGTTACACCTGATATAACAGCGCTACCAACAACATCAGAAAAAGTATAAGCAGTGCCAGAAAGGGCTTTTCTTGCATAAAGTATATTTTCTGCGCCCATCAAAGCAGCCAACACACCACTTGCCGTTGCCTTTTCTGCCTCTGTCTTCATATCAAGATACTTAGGGATTGCTACTGCAGCAAGAATACCAAGTATAACAATGATAATGATGAGTTCGATAAGGGTAAAACCTTTTGCATTCCTTAAAGTCTTCATAGCTTAAAACCTCCTTAAAATTTTAAATTGTATATTGCTATCTGCGCACACAATAAATATAAGCAATTTTGATGCCAATGAGAATATCTCGTAACCATTTATCATTACTTATATAATAATAAATCTATCTATATTTTTCTACTTTGGTTCCAACAATTTTTATCATAAATCTACAAAAAATGTAGATATATGGGGATTAAGACACATGGCCTCTAAAAAATAGCATAGGGTCAAGATCTCTGATAAGGTTTAATATTATAAGACATACCCATAATACCCACTGTAAATAGGCTTTTTAGATTTAAATAAAACAAAAACTCTGTTATATTTTGCAAGGTTTGAAAGATGTGGAATAGTAAAGTTTTCCATAAAAAGAAATGGTTAATATTATTAAAGGTATGCTTAAATCTTTTTATTCTAATCACTATAATTTTTATCTTATGGAACAAAAAATATAATCTTAATCACCTCTTTAATCTATATCTAATTCTTGTTATATCTTTTGAATTCATCATCCTTTTTTTAATCTCTTCAAGAATACTTATGCTTTCCCATGCCTTAAAACAAAACATATCATTGAAAGATATCTATCGTATTACCATCACAACAAAATTTTACAACATGGTTTTCCCTTCTGTGGTAGCAGAGGTTATAAGGGGGATAAAATATTATCTCGCTGGCATAAAGGATAAATACAATATCATGTTCCTTGTGATATTCGACAGGATAATAGGTTTTATTACCTTTTTTATAATCTTTATCATTTCAGCTTTTTTATTAAAGTTTCATGAATTTGATAGAATTGTCATGGTTTTCTTATGGGTATTATTATTTTTGGTGTTTATAATTGCCTTATTCAATATGGATAAGATAAGGCGCTTCCTTAATCATAAAGATTTCTTTATCCATCTGTCCAAAAAGACCTTATTTTTCACCATGGGCATATCTTTGATTGCCCAGATGGGGATCATCTTTAAATATTTCTTCATATTCAGGGTTATAGTAGATATTGATTTTGATTTTATCCATACCGTTTATATCTGTTCTGCATCCCATCTTTCACAGATTATCCCTTTTTCTACAGGCATCTTTACCGTCAAAGACGGCGTTTTATTTTTTACTTTAAGTAAAGGCAAGGGTGATTACAACAGTGCATTAAATTTAATGGCAATCCTGGGTGTTATGGAATTATTCATAGGTATAGTGGGTGGTATTTGGGAATCCATGGGCATTATGAAAAAGGTCATTTCACATCATGAATAAAATGAGGTTTTTTTTCCTATCTGTAACTACCATATTGACTTTGATTTTATATGTCCTTTGCTTCTCGTGCCGTTTTTACATGCACCCTATCATTAGCATGATCACCCACGGTGTATCCGGTGGTAAGATATATTTTTTTCTCGTATATTCCGCCATCTCTTTTATTGTTTTATCATTCCAAAGAGAAAACACAGAAGCCTCCAAAAACAAAAAAAACCAATGGATTAAAAGGCCTTTTTTGTTTTTTTTATTTTTAGGGATGGCATCATCTCTGGGTTCTTATATCTATTATATCAAAACATATTCCCTGTCCATCCAGGCTTATCATTATCATTTTAAAGATATTTACAACTCTGTAAACTTCTTGCCCCATATACATACATCAAAACTTTTCATTTTCAAGATAGCCAGCCTGTTGGGCATAGAAGGCAAATTGATTGGTATGGATGATGGCAGGGTCTTTGACAACTCAATACCTGCATTCTTTCCATATATGACCATGTTGTCAATTCTTGTTATAATCTTTTTGAGTCTTATTCTTATACGAAAGACCGTCTTAGGCTGGGATAAAAGATATCAATTAGGGATTGCCGTGTTATGCGCAATACAATTCAGCAATGTCATTAAAACACTCTCTGATGGTGGTCCTCTGGCATATGATTTTCTTTTATCACTCTCTATTATCTATATACTTCAAGGGACAAAAAGCCCTAAAGATGTTATTGATTTTATTAAAAAGAGATGGAGGGTATTGTTCTGGGGATTCTTTTGTATATTCTCTTTTTTGTGTTTTTTAGACCATACCCTTGAAGTGTTTAAATACATGATTAAAAATTCTTTTAATCTTTTCATGGTCTATTCTTCTATCTATCTATTTACCATAAGAAAAACTGTTAAAAAAGGATGGCTATACAGCATAGTTGCCTTTTTTGTTTTATTTTATTCTTACTCGTTCTATATGCGGTATGTAATATACATAAGACCTTTCCATACCTATCTTGAGAAAGGGACAAGGATACATTATTTCTATTATAAAGATAAAGACAGCCCTAATTCTGAATCCTTAAACAATGGCACAGTAGTATATGATTCAGAATTCTTAAAGATATATAGCATGAACATAGAGGAAAGAACAAAGCCATTGACTATCTATAAAACCCTTAATGAAAATCCATATCGGAATAGACACATTGCTTTTATACCCCCTGAAAGAAGACAGGCATATGGCATAATGGCAGAAATATTATTTATCTATTTTAAAGATAGAGAAACATCGTTGAATGTTCCCAGAATACTCCATTTAAAACTGAAAAAAGAGGACATGAAAAGAGAAAGATTTCATGCTGAGCTGGCCTTTGATCCCCTTTTTTTTCCTCCGCTTTCCCATGTGGAAAAGGGCAGGATTACCCAGCTTGATGAAAATCATAAGTTTGTCATGTATTATTTTTTAAACAGATTTTTTTTATATTATGGTATAAAAGAATTTATTCTAACCCCGGTTGCCTTCTATAGGTTTAATTGAAACCTGTGTAAGTAGCATCTATTGCAGGTTTTTCTCTGTCATAGTTTACGGTTAAAACGCCACCACCTTTAAAAACAAATTGTAACTGTCTGCCAGAACCATCAGTGGCATAATCCCTAATTGACCCACGCTCATCTGTAAAACGTTCTATAATACTTTTGTCTACAATCAATGTCTCATTCCCTGTACGACCCATACTGTCATTATAAAGCTTTACAAAGTTCGGTATAGATATATTGTCCCTAAAATCCTTTAAAGTCCCTTTGTTTTTTGCAATCCAGTTTGAGTAATATATGGTAAGTGCAGACCTCATGGCACCTACAAGGCCGTCTGCCACAGCCTTTTCCGCTGCTTTTTTATAATCCAGATACTTTGGTATGGCAACTGCAGCCAATATCCCTAAAATCACTATTATTATAATAAGCTCTATAAGTGTAAAACCTTCGGTTTTTTTTATATTCATAAAAATCACCTCAAGATCAGAAATTGTTTATTTTTGATAAGCAATTTTTGTGCCATTTAAAAGTTATCATAATTTATTATAATTATTTTATAATTACAGATAAAATAATATACCCCACCCTTTCCTTTCCACCATTTTTTGTAAAAATATTATCATGAACCTACAAAAAATGTAGATATAATATTTCACTTTCAAGCATTTTCATGACCATATCTTATGGGCTACTAAAATAGAATATTTATAGATACATCAACCTTCCTTTTCAAACTCGCTCTTTGGTGCACCGCATATGGGGCAAGTCCAGGTATCAGGGAGTTCATTAAAGGGTGTCCCAGGTTTTATACCATTGTCAGGGTCTCCTTTTTCAGGGTCATACACATAACCGCATATCTTGCAGGTATATCTTTCTGCCTTTGGTGGTTCTTGCGCCTGCTCTTCTTTAATGAATGTAGGTGCTGTCTTGGGGGATTTGCCTCCTTTTACCTCATGGTAATATGCATAAGTCATGGGTTCTTCATCGCTCAAGATGTCGCAATCTATAATCTTTCCGATAAATACCGTATGTGTCCCCACGTCTGAACTGTTTAGCACCTCACAGTCAAGATAGCTTATGGTATTCTCCAGGATTATGGGTGACCCTGTAACCCCTATTCTATATTTGGTCTCCTGGAATTTATCTATCTCTTTTCCTGTTTTGAAGCCGAAACGCCCTATGAGTGTCATGGGGGCAGACTTTGCAAGGACAGATACGGAAAACACCTTGCTCTTTGATATGTATTCATGTGTGAGGTTCTCTTTGTTAATGCTTATGGCAACCGTAGGTGGTTCAGAGGTAATCTGAAAGACCGTATTTGCTATCTGTCCATTGATCTTGTCATGGAGTTTTGAGCAAATTATATAGACGCCATAACATATCTTTTGTATTGCCTTTTTATTCATGACATCCCTCCTTTTTACATTTTTTTTCATTATCTCCATTGTCATCCTTGTCTGTTTCCTTATCTTTCTTTTTTTCCATAGACTCTGAAATCTCTGTGAGCCTTTTTGTTACAAGATAATTTATTGTCCCCTCAGGATAAAGACCTTGCTCATCCAACTCACCTGCCTTAAGACCTGTGAGTATCTCAAGACCCTCCTCCATCCTATCTATGGCATATATATTAAACCTTCCATCTTTTACTGCCTCTATTACCTCTTTTTTAAGATTGAGATTTTTTATGTTTCTCTTGGGTATAATCACTCCATGCTCACTGTTGAGACCCCTTGATTTACACAGATCAAAAAAACCTTCTATCTTTTCGTTTACCCCACCTATGGGCTGGACTTCACCGTTCTGATCCATAGAACCTGTCACTGCAATGCTTTGCTTTAACGCCACCCCGGATATACTACTCAAAAGTGCATACAATTCTGCGCAGGTTGCACTATCTCCCTCTATCATCTCATAAAGCTGCTCAAAGGTGATGGAAGCAGAGAGACTTATGGGCTTTTTCACCGCATACTTACTTCCCAGGTAACTGGAAATGATCATTATGGCCTTTTCGTGGATCTTGCCGCTCATCTTTGTTTCTCGCTCTATATTGACAATCCCTGCCCTTCCTGTGTAAGTTTTAGCTGTAATCCTTGATGGTTTCCCAAAACTATGATCACCTAAATCAAGGACGGCAAGGCCGTTTACCTGACCTACCTTGACCCCGTCTGTGTTGACTATAAGGGTATCTTCAAGCATCATCTCCCTTATATGGCTTTCTATCATGTTCACCCTGTAGATCTTTTCATTGATGGCCTTTTCTACGTGTTCTGCCCTGACTACTGTTTGTTTTTCCTTGTTTGCCCAGTAGTGGGATTCTCTTATAAGGTCAGCTATTTCGCTGAATTTCATAGAGAGTTTTTCCTGATGCTCTGCAAGCCTTGAACCATATTCTACTATCTTTGCCACTGCTGTTTTGTCAAAAGGCAGTAGACCTTCGTTCCTCTGACATATGGATACAAAACCTGCATATTTTTCCATATTCTCTTTTGTTCTATCCATCCTGCTGTCAAAGTCTGCCTTTACTTTAAATAACTCTCTTGATTCTTCGTCAAATGTCCTTAACATGTAATAAATGTAAGGACTTCCCACTATAATTACCTTTACGTTCAAAGGTATTGCCTCTGGTTTAAGGGCAGAGGTGCTGAATAGCCTATATTGTTCCAGGACATCTTCTATTTTGATTTCCTTGTTTTTTAGAGCCCTTTTCAGGGCATCATATGAAAAGGGGTTTTTAAATAGGTCGATGGCCTCTATTACCAGGTATCCGCCATTTGCCTTATGGAGTGAACCAGCCTTGATCATGGTAAAATCTGTAGTTGCAATGCCGTAGGTTACCTTGTATTCAACCCTTCCGAATAAATTTGGATATGTGGGATTTGTCTCAAATATAACAGGAGAGCCTTTTGTATCTTCGTTGTTTACAATGACATTTACTGAATATTTTGAAAAAGAAGGCTCTTGTTTGGGTAATTTTAGAAATGGAAGGGGTGAGGGTTGTTCCTCAACTGTCTTGAATTCATCCAGATGGCTAAGTATTTCATTTTTTACGTCTTTTAGATATGTAGTAATCTTTTCGTTATCTACATATTTTCCTTTAATGGACTCAATAGCAGGCTCAATTATCTCCAGGGCAATCATTCTCTCAAGCTTTGCAAGCATGTCTCTGACCAGTTTTTCAGAATCTCGAAGGAGTCTTATGATATCATTGAGCCTTTCCTGAAATCTCCTTCCTGTCTCTTCCAGCCTCATCTTTGTTTTTTCATCCAAAGCATCAAATTCTTCTTTTGTGAGTAGTTCACCTGTTTCTTTTACAGGAACTATAAAAATTCCAGTAGGGCCTTTTCTGACAGTAAAGTTCTCCTTTTTTACCTCTTCATCAAGCCTTGAAAGGTATTCGTTTTGTTTTTGCTGGAACTCATCAATAATCTTACTTCTCTGGATATCATATTCTTTTGATTCAAATGCCTTGGGTATCTCGATTCGTAAGAAATTTATCAATTCATCCATGTCTTTCTGAAAAACTGTTCCCTTTCCTGGTTCTATGGATATGGCTACAGGGTTGTCAGGGTCTTTAAAATTATAGACATAGCACCAGTCCTGGGGTGTTGTTTCAGAAGACGATTTATTTTTCAACATGGACATTATGGTGGATACCTTTCCAGTTCCACTTTCACCTAAGGCGAATATATTAAATCCCATACTTGTTATACCAAGGCCAAAATCGAGCGCCTTGAGAGCCCTTTCCTGACCTATGATATCTGTGAATTCATCTAAATCATCTGTGGTATTGAATTTGAATTCTTCTGGATCACATTTTTTATATAAAGATTCTAACCCTAATCTTGTAATCATCCCTACCTCCTGATAATCTATAAATCACCTATTAAATAATCAGGCTTTTTATGAACTTAATAAGTTTATCTCATCCAGCTTCCGCCGGTTACGCATATGGTCTGTCCAGTAATATATTCGCCTTCATCTGAGGCGAGAAAAAGTGCAGTGTTTGCCACATCCTGTGGCACGCCTTTTCTGGGATATGGTATCTCATCTAACATCCTTTGGATCTCTTCTTGAGGATATAGGCTCGGTATGAATTCATTGTAGATAAAACTCGGGGCAATGGTATTTGCAGTGATTCTATAAGGCGCAGCCTCCATGGCAAGACATCTTGTAAAGGCCATGACCCCTGCCTTTGCAGCAGCATAATGGGCATGTCCTGCTCCAAGCCCTCTGAACCCTGCTACAGAAGTAACACTGATAATCCTGCCTGAATTTTGATTCATCATAACAGGTAATACCTCTCTTGTAAAATAGAAGACGCTCTTCAACGATACACCCATGACAATGTCCCAGTTTTCATCGGTCATATCCACTATTCGGGATGGTCTGTTTGTCCCGGCATTATTGAATAAAATATCTATTCTGCCGAATCTATTTAGTGTTACCCTAACAACATCTTTTATATCTTCAAGACAAAGGACATCGCATTTTATACCTATGGTATCTACATTGAATTCTTCTTTTATCTCAAGGGCTACCTGCTTGCTTCTCTCTTCATGGGCATCTGTTATTACCACACGGGCGCCCTCGCGGGCAAAGGTTCTTGCCGTTGCCTTTCCTATGCCTGCGCCTGCAGCAGCAGTGAGTATGGCTACCTTATTATTTAGCTTCATTATCCCAACCCTGTCAATATAATACAAGATGTCTATATATGACTCAAGCATAAAACTTACTTAACATATTTTTTAAAAAATCTTGACAAAATACTCTGTTTCTGTAGAAAATAGTTACGTGAATTTATTAACAAGCAATAAAAAAAAGACATAGAAAAAAACAGTAAGGAGGTGAGGATTTAATTATTATAAAAATACAGGCATAAAGCCAGATGGGGGAAACATGAAGAAAGAGATAATGCAAGGAAATGCTGCAATTGCAAGAGGTGCCTGGGAAGCGGGTTTAAAGGTTGCAGCTGCCTATCCTGGGACACCGAGTAGTGAGATTTTAAGAGAGTTTGCTGAAAAATATCCTGACATCTATGCAGAATGGTCTCCAAACGAAAAGGTGGCTGTAGAGGTAGCAAGCGGGGCTGCCATAGCCGGTGTCAGGGCAATGGCATCCATGAAGCATGTGGGTTTAAATGTGGCAGCAGACCCGTTGATGACACTCTCCTATACAGGTGTCAAAGCTGGTTTGGTTATAGTAGTGGCAGATGATCCTAATGTCCACAGCTCACAGAATGAGCAGGATAGCCGTAACTGGGCAAGATTTGGCAAGGTTCCCATGCTTGAACCAGGGGATGCCCAGGAGTGCAAAGATTTTACCAAAATAGCATTTGATATAAGCGAAGAGTTTGATACACCGGTCTTGTTGAGGACAGAGACAAGGGTTGCCCACTCTGACTCTCCAGTAGTCCTTGAAGACAGGGTAGAATCAAAGATTGTGCCAGGGCTTGACCCTAAAGAGGCGCCTAAATATGTTATGGTGCCGGTAAATGTTCGTGTAAGGCGTAAGGTAGTAGAAGAGAGGATGAAAAGGCTTGAGGAATACGCCAATACATTCAAATACAACACTATGGAGATCAATGATACAAGCGTGGGCGTTATCTCAAGCGGTGTATCCTATCTATATACCAAAGAGGTATTCCCCGAATGGTCATATCTGAAACTCGGTATGGTATGGCCCCTTCCAAAGAAACTCATTGCAGATTTTGCAAAGAAGGTAAAAAAGATAGTTATCGTAGAGGAACTTGACCCATTCTTTGAAACAGAGATAAAGGCCATGGGCATAAAGGTATGGCATGGCAAGGATGCAATCCCCAATATGTATGAATTATCACCTGAAATCGTTGAGAAAGCTCTAAAAGGTAAAAAATACAAAGAACCAAAGATCAGGGTCAAACCAGAAGACCTGCCAAGGAGACCACCGAATCTCTGTGCAGGTTGTTCCCATAGGCCTCTGTTCTATGCCCTAAAGAAGCTTGGCGCTTTTGTCTTTGGTGATATAGGTTGTTATACCCTTGCAACAGCTCCACCACTTCAAGCATTGCATACAACTATTTGTATGGGTGCAGGCGTTGGCCAGGCACATGGCGCAATGAAGGCGCTTGGTAAAGAATGGCTCGGTAAAGTAGTTGCAGTCCTTGGAGACTCTACTTTTCTCCACGGTGGTGTGACACCCCTTATGGATGTGGTTTACAATAAAGGAAACTCAACAACCATAGTCCTTGACAACAGGATTACAGGTATGACAGGCCATCAGGAACACCCGGGAACAGGTTTTACTGCCAGGCAGGAGCCAACAAATATGGTAGATTATGCAGAGCTTGGAAAGGCACTGGGTGTCAAGAGCATACGTTATGTTGATCCCTATAATATAAAAGAGACAATGGAAGTTATCAAGGAAGAGATGAACAAGGATGAACCATCCTTGATACTCTGCAAAGATAGTCCATGTATGCTTCTGAGAAGGGCAAAGCCCCTTGAAAGGTTCAAATATCCCTTCTATGTAGTTGATACAGATAAATGTAGGGGCTGCAAAATGTGCCTTGAGATAAACTGCCCTGCCATAAGTTGGAAAGAAGGAGAAGGACAGACAAAGGATGGCCACAAGAGAAAGGGAACAGCTTATATAAACAGGGAACAGTGTGTGGGTTGCGAGGTATGTGCACAGGTATGTAAATTTGAAGCCATAGTCCCGGGCACAAAGTGAGGAGGTAGGCAATGAAAAATAATGAAAAAACTACAAACATATTTCTTTCAGGTGTTGGTGGTCAGGGAACAATCCTTGCCAGCAATATCCTCGGCGAGGTTTTTCTCAAAGCCGGTTATGATGTGAAAAAGGCAGAGGTGCACGGGATGGCACAGAGGGGTGGCGATGTAACAACGCACTTCAGGTTCGGCAAAAAGGTATATTCCCCTCTCATAAAATACGGTGATGTAGATTTTCTACTCTCCTTTGAGCTCCTCGAGGCAATCCGTTATATCAATTGGGTAAAGCCTGAGGGAAAGATCATAATCAACAAACAGGAGATCTACCCACCGGCAGTCAATCTTGGCCAGATGAAATACCCTGAGGATGTGGAAAAGACATTTAAAAAATTCTTTAAAGACAATGTATGGGTCATAGACGGACAGGGGATAGCAAGGAGCCTTGGGAATGTTCAGGCAGCCAATGTTGTCCTCGTTGGTGCATTCTCCAATTTCTTCCCTGAATTCAAACCAGAGCATTTCATCGATGCCATAAAAGGATTGCTTGCACCAAAACTTCATGATCTTAATATCAAAGCATTCTATGAAGGAAGAAAGGCCCTTTAAAAGGGGGCCTTTCCCCTTTTTTCAATATTTTCTAATCGTTATATTTTTAATACTTTTTTCTATAAAGGCGGTATATTCTATGGAGACCTCTACTCTGGACAATAAACTGCAGTATATTCTTGATGAGAGAAAAGGCTCGGGTGTGGTGGCTATTCAAATTTGGGTCAAGGTGGGTAGCTGGCACGAAACAGATAGCATAGCCGGGATAACCCATTTTATTGAACACCTTATTTTCAAAGGCACAGAAAAGGTGAAGGCAAACGAGATGCCTAAGAGGATTGAAGCCCTTGGAGGCAGCGTCAATGCCTTTACATCTTATGATAATACTGTTTACCATATTGTAATACCCTCTAAGGCATTCAGGGAGGGGTTTGAGCTACTTGCAGATGCCATAAAAAATCCCGCATTTCCAGAGGAAGAAATCGTAAAGGAAAAGAAGGTCGTCCTGGAAGAGATAAAGATGGGTGAGGATGACCCTCAGAGAAAGCTATTTAATGAGCTATTTTCATTGAGTTACAATGATATCCCTTACGGAAGACCTATAATAGGTTTTAAAGATACTGTAAAAAATATGGAGAGAAAGGATATACTTGCTTATTACAAAAGCCATTATACACCTGATAATATGGTGGTGGTAATAACTGGTGATTTTAATAAAAAAGAGGCTAAAGCCCTGATCAAAAAATTTTTTTCAGGGGCTGGGGAAAGGCTTAATCCACAAATCAACAATAAAGATTTAAAAAAATCTTCAGATAAAAAGGAAAAAATCATTGAAAGGGATGTAAGGGAGAGATACCTGGCCATTTCATATAGGGTGCCGCCAATAACCCATGAGGATATCCCGAGTCTTGATGTCCTGGCAACAATTTTAGGAGATGGGGATAGTTCCAGGTTGAACGAGGCCTTGAAATATAGGAAGGGTATTGTTACAGGGATCTCTGCAGATCTTTTTGCACCTCGATACGATGGGATATTTATTATTTATTCCACCTTTAACATAGACGACCATACTCAAATATTAAAAGAGATTGATGGCGAGCTAAAGAGATTGATGGACGAAGGTATCAAAGATTGGGAAATTGAAAAGGCAAAAAATATTATTAGTTCCTCATATATATATTCCAGAGAAACAGTCCAGGGTAGGGCAATGCAGATAGGTAAATACCTTACTATTACTGAAGATAGAGATTTTGTAGATAAATACATAAAAAAGATTGAGAAGGTAAGTGAATTAGATATAAAAAAGGTCATTGAAAAATATTTAATGGGTAAAGAGAAATGGTTTGTAGCCATTGTGCCTTCAAAAAAAACAGGGAACCCATATACATACAGATTAAAAAATAATATGAGATGTGTGGTAAATAAAAATAAAGCGTCTCCAAGTTTTGCATTCAGGATAGGTTTTGTTGGTGGACTTAAGGATGAACCTGAAGGTAAAAACGGTATATTCAATCTCCTCTCAAGGATGTTATTAAAAGGAACATCAAAGAAGGATGCCATAACTATTGCAAGACAGATCGATATGCTGGCAGGGGACATAACGCCCTTCAGCGGCAGAAATGTCTTTGGGCTTTCAGGTAGATTTCTCAGTAAGGATATAAAGGAGGTCATGGGACTTATTCACGAACTCATTAGCGCAACGATTTTTAAAGAAGATGAGTTTACCAAGGTAAAGGATGAGATATTATCTGAGATAAGACAGAAGCATGATGACCCTGTTCCATATACATTTATCCGTTTCAGAGAGATTTTATTTGAAGGTCATCCCTATGCCAAGGACCCTGATGGAGATGAAAAGGATATAAAAGATATAACCTTAAAAGACGTAGAAGAATTTTATAAGAAATATGTTGTCCCTTCAGGTGCAGTCCTTGCCATATCAGGGGATATAGATGAAAAAGAGATTAAGTATATGTTTGAGAAATTATTCTCTAAATGGCAGGCTACTACATCTAATATATTAAAAAAGTTCCCTGTTAAATCAAGGAAAAAGACGGTAAATATAGATAAAGATATGATTCAAAGGCATGTTATATTCGGCTTTCTTGGGGTAGGTATGACTTCAAAAGATAGGTATCCTGTAAGGGTTATGAGCGCCATTCTCTCGGGTATGGGTGGCAGGATCCACAGGGTATTACGAGAAGAGAACCCATATGCATATGCCCTTACATTCTTCAACAAAAGTAATTATGAAACAGGATATATGGGCATCTATATAGGGACAGATTCAAGGTATCTTAAAGATGTGGAAAGGATTGCCATAGAAGAATTAAAAAGGATAGCAAAAGAAGGCTTTACAGAAGAAGAGGTGATAAACGCCAAGAACCGCCTTATAGGCAACGACCTCATAACCATGCAGTCCAACAGGAATATAGCAACAGATATGTGTCTGGATACCATCTATGGTCTTGGACCTGGCTATTTTAAGGTGAAATCAAAGTATATAGAGGCTGTAAAAAGGGATGATGTAAATAGGGTGGCAAAGAAATATCTAAATCTCGATTATATGATTCATCTTACTGTGGGTGGGAAATTTGAATAGGATGAATCATTTCACGGCATTTTTCTTCTGTTATATGGAGGGTGAGTAAATTGAAATTTAGCCATTTAGATGAAAAGGGTAGGGCACAGATGGTGGATATTACCCAAAAGAAATCCACCAGCAGGGTAGCAAGGGCGTACGGAAGGATAAAGGTGTCACAAGAAACATATAATGCCATAAGAGAGGGATATGGACCAAAGGGAGACATATTCTCTGTGGCAAAGATAGCAGGGATCATGGCTACAAAAAAGACCCATGAGCTCATACCGCTGTGTCATCCACTGTCTATATCCCACATAGATGTTGACTTTAGATTCAATGACAACGAGCATTTTATTGAGATCATATCAACCGTGAAGACTACAGGACAGACCGGGGTTGAGATGGAGGCACTTGTTTGCGTAACCCATGTGAGTTTGACTGTTTATGATATGTGTAAGGCCATAGATAAAGGTATCGAGCTTGGCCCTTTTTATCTTCTTGAAAAAGAAGGTGGCAAGAGCGGAAGATATGAAAGGAAACAATAATCCCCTTTTAATGTATGATATAGAGGTTATAAAATGACATATAAAGCAGCAGTCATTACCGTAAGTGACAAGGGTGCAAGAGGCGAAAGAATAGATACCAGTGGTCCTGCCATTGTGGATATGCTTAAGGATTCCTATGAGATTGTAAGAACTGAGATTGTCCCTGATGAAAAGGATATTATCGCAGATACCATAAAACACCTTATAGATGAAGAAAATATAGACCTTATAGTAACCACAGGTGGCACAGGGGTAGGCAAGAGGGATGTAACCCCTGAGGCAACAAGGATGGTTATAGAAAAGGATCTGCCAGGCTTTTCAGAGATAATGAGGATAGAGAGCTACAAGATAACCCCTCATGGTATTATATCAAGGGGTATCTGCGGCATAAGGGGGGATAGCATTATTATAAACCTGCCAGGGAGCCCAAAGGCAGCATCAGAATGCCTCTCGTTCATTATTGCTGCCCTGCCACATGCCATCTCTAAAACAAAAGGAGATACATCAGACTGCGGGTAAACGAGTCTTAATCAAAATGTATATATTAGAGAAAGGGATATGCCTGTCTGTTCTGACCAAACTTTAACCCCATTTGAAAAACTAAAATCAATGCCAAATTTTTCATTTACAAGCCTGTGGTTGCCTTTTGTTTTAATTTTAAGATAGTCCAGCTCGAAACCAAGGATAAGATTTTTTGTCAAACCTTTTTTTAAGCCAGCAGAAGCATGCCAGGCATATCCATAAGTTTTTTCGTATGTGAATCTCCTGCCTATCCTTAATAGATGATGATCTTCATTGCTGCCTTCAACATAAGCCCAATCAATCTGGATTAATAGACTTGTAGTTGGTATTTTTACCAATTTTTCCATATCAATACTGGAGCGGATCCCTGTAAAATAATGCCAGTATGTCTGTTTAAAGTGTATTCCATTGCCTGGTAAATCAGTTGGAGGTATACCACCGAAAAAGTCAAATTGTATTCCATTGTGTGTCATCATGCGAAGGTCCTGATAGCGGAATCCTACAACAGGACGGAGGCTAAGCCATTTGGGAAACTTAAACCAGTCAGCGACCTCTAAGTCAACATCTATCTTTGCCATATAGCTTTTCTCCATACGGCATCTTGATTCACTGTAGATGGTCATAACAGTTGGATTTGAGCTGTCATCCCAATCAGAATCCTTAAAATTACCTTTAGCATCGCCTATGGCATTTGTCAGCAACTCAGCATTAACAGAAAATCTCGGGTGAATGAATTTAACCTCAATACCTCCCCACCAGGAATCTATAGGGAATTCAAGCCTACTCAGGGGGGCCTGATAAGGAGGCAATGGATTACCAAATTCATAGGAGGTGTGACTATTTAAAAGATATTGAGTCTTTATGCCAAAAGAAAAATAATCCTTTTGTTGTAAAGATGACTTATTTCTATCACTTGCTGAGAGATTATTATTCCATAATAGAATTAAAAAAAACAAGAAAACAAGAAAGAGAAGATGCTTTTTTATTTTTTAACCCCTTTATTGACCTATGAAGGTCATGGCAATTGAATAAAACTTATGCCACTATATGGTATCTGTCAATAAATTAATTGGAAGATTGACGTTTGATATAACTGTGTTGTATCCTTTTTGTCTATATATTTAAAAAATAAAGGAAAGTAAGATGCATTTGGAGAACGAAAAGGACATAGATATTAAATGCCTTCAATGCGGGAACTGCTGTCATGTGGATGTGGCTGCCTATGTAACCTTTGAGGATATAATCAGGTGGAAAAAAGAGGGGCGTCAAGATATCCTCGAGCACATCCAGGCTTATGATGTAACATGGACAGAAGACAGGGTCATAAATAGATTCGGTTTAGATATAAAAAACTGCAGGATGACCTGTGTCTATCTCGAATGGAATGGCTCACGTTCATCCTGCCAGATATACGAAACACGCACGAGTGTTTGCCGTAGTTTTGTGCCAGGCTCATCAGAATTGTGTCCCCAATACAACAGGCGCAATTAAGTTCCACGAGTAGACAATCTACCTAAAGATTTAGGCCTAAAAGCCTTGCTGCATTATGAAAGCATATCTTTTCCTTATCCTTTTCTGAAAGAAAAGTTAGGGTTAATAAGAAGTCAAGCTCATGTTTTTGATCTGTCCAGGGGCTATCTGTTGCAAACAATATACGGTCAGAAGGATGTTCCTTGAGGATACGTTCAAGGAATTTCATGGGTATTTTGCTTAGCACAAATGAAGTATCAAAATAAATATCTTTTCCCAGGAGGTGTTTTATTGTTTCTTCATAGGCATCTTCTCCTCCTAAATGGGCTATAACCATGGTGAGCCCATGAATGGCCTTATGGACTTCGGCGATACGTTTTGGAGTAGCATGTATAGGGTAGGGGAGACCCCTATCAACACCTGCATGAAAGAGAATAAACATGTCTTCTCTGGCAATAGCTTCATATAAAGGAAATACCCTGGGGTCATCTACAAAGAAATCTTGATAATCAGGATGAAGCTTAAAGCCTCTGAACCCCTCTTTTTTAAGCATTTTTATTTGGTTTAAATCAATAGATTGAAAAGGATGTAAGGCAGCAAGGGTTATAATGCCCGGTTGCCTGATGGATTTTAACCAACTTTGTATAGATGGAATCTGCTCTAATTTGGTGGCAACAGCCGATACAACAGATATATCAATACCTGCTTTTGCCATGGATTTTTTTAATCCTTTTAGTGTGCCATCCGTATAGGCAGTAATATTTGAACGCTTGCTTACAGCGAGAACTGTCTTATGGGCTACATTATCAGGATAAATATGTGTATGGAAATCTATGATCATAGTGTGTTTTCTATAAGCCATTTGTGACTTTTTTTCAACGATAAAAGAAGAACAATAAAAAACCCGAGGAGCATACATAACCTCGGGTTTTTATATCTTAATTTTTAGCCCCGGCAACGACCTACTTTCCCACACAATTTCTCGTGCAGTATCATCGGCGCTGGAGGGCTTAACTGCCGTGTTCGGGATGGGAACGGGTGTTGCCCCTCCGCTATGGTTACCGGGAAACTTGACTTCAAATCATAACTTTTTAAAACAACAACTATACATGCTGATTTAGATTAATGGTCAAGCGCTCGACCTATTAGTACTGTTAGGCTCAACGTATCACTACGCTTACACCATCAGCCTATCAACCACGTGGTCTACGTGGGGTCTTAGCCCCGTCTTGCGACGGGACGGGATAACTATTCTTGAGGCAGGCTTCCCACTTAGATGCTTTCAGTGGTTATCCCTTCCGGACATAGCTACCCAGCCATGCCACTGGCGTGACAACTGGTGCACTAGAGGTCCGTCCATCCCGGTCCTCTCGTACTAGGGACAGACCCTCTCAATTATCCTGCGCCCACGGCAGATAGGGACCGAACTGTCTCACGACGTTCTAAACCCAGCTCACGTACCGCTTTAATTGGCGAACAGCCAAACCCTTGGGACCTACTTCAGCCCCAGGATGCGATGAGCCGACATCGAGGTGCCAAACCTCCCCGTCGATATGAACTCTTGGGGGAGATAAGCCTGTTATCCCCGGAGTACCTTTTATCCGTTGAGCGATGGCCCTTCCATGTGGAACCACCGGATCACTAAGACCAACTTTCGTTCCTGCTCGACTTGTAGGTCTCACAGTCAAGCCGGCTTATGCCTTTGCACTCTACGGCTGGTTTCCAATCAGCCTGAGCCGACCTTAGTGCGCCTCCGTTACTCTTTTGGAGGCGACCGCCCCAGTCAAACTACCCACCAGACAGTGTCCTCGATCCCGTTAAGGGACCTGAGTTAGAACTCCAAAACAATAAGGGTGGTATTTCAAGGACGGCTCCATGCCAGCTGGCGCCAGCACTTCATAGCCTCCCACCTATCCTACACATACTATCCCGAAGTTCACTGTCAAGTTATAGTAAAGGTTCACGGGGTCTTTCCGTCTTGCCGCGGGGTGAGGGTATCTTCACCCCCAATATAATTTCGCTGAGTCCCTGGTTGAGACAGTGGGGCAATCGTTACGCCATTCATGCAGGTCGGAACTTACCCGACAAGGAATTTCGCTACCTTAGGACCGTTCATTTCTGTTACTGCCCGCAATTATCTTTTGCGAGTGGCCGAATCGTTTCCGTTCGGCTCTCTATGTTGCCATAGAGATCGGACTATATCATCTCCGTTCCTGACGGAGTCTGGCGTATAGTCTCTGAGGATTTCCGAAGTTTTTTGAGGATTTCGTCATCTGTGTATTTTCTTTTTCCACCGTGGTTCATATCTTTTCTTATCTTTAGTATCCTTTTTATACCTTCTTCTGTGAGATGTTCACCTTTTTTTATTATCTCTGCAATCTGACAGAATTTTGAGAAGTCGTTCTTTTTAGTTGCAGAGAGAAATCTATATCTTTTAAAAAAAGGTATTACCTTTTCCCATATTGCATTAAAGTTGTTCACCTCATAATACCAGATACCATCTGGCCTTGCCCTTAAAGTCCCACATCCAAGATGGTGTTTAAAAAGGGCAAGTATTTCTTTTTCTTTCTGGGATACATTGAAACACATGGATATTTTCCACGGTTGTTTATAGTCTTGCCTTGGTCTGAAAGAAACACTAAAGCTTCCTTCTCCATCGGCAAAACCTGCTAAGTAGAAACCTATTTCAGGCTTCATCTTTCCTCCTTCGGAACTTTCCTGCTGATTGTCCCTATCTGATGGATTGTTACATTCAGCCTTTCGAGGCAGAAGTACCATCAGCTTAACAGGATTTCCCAGCATATAGCCAGATTTATTTACGTAACTACAGTTGGTCCGTTTTATAGTTACGGCCGCCGTTTACTGGGGCTTCGGTTCAATGCTTCTTCCGATGAACTCAGAATGACATCTCCCCTTAACCTTCCAGCACCGGGCAGGCGTCAGACCCTATACTTTCTCTTACGAGTTTGCAGAGTCCTGTGTTTTTAGTAAACAGTCGCCACCCCCTCTTCACTGCGACTCAAGTCAGCTTCAGGAGCAAGTCCTTACACTAACCCGAGCACACCTTCTCCCGAAGTTACGGTGTGATTTTGCTAAGTTCCTTAACCAGAGTTATCTCAAGCGCCTTAGGATTCTCTCCTCGCCCACCTGTGTCGGTTTGCAGTACGGTCACCAGACAAACTCACTACGAGGCTTTTCTTGGAAGCATGGGATCAGCCAGTTTATTCCCGCATACGCAGGATCCTCATCACGTCTCGGAGTATGAATCTACGGATTTGCCTATAAATTCCTCCTACACGCTTGAACCGGGTATTCCGTCACCCGGATGACCTACCCTTCTCCGTCCCCCCTTCGTTCAAACGTCCATCTGGTGGTACAGGAATATTAACCTGTTTCCCATCAGCTACGCCTTTCGGCCTTACCTTAGGGGCCGACTAACCCTGAGAGGATTACCCTTGCTCAGGAAACCTTGGGCTTACGGCGTGCCGGTTTTTCACCGGCATTATCGCTACTCATGTCAGCATACTCTCTTCTGCGTCCTCCAGCGCCCCTCACGGGTACACCTTCGCAGGTTAGCAGAATGCTCCCCTACCATTCCGTCAGAGACGGAATCCACAGCTTCGGTAATGTGCTTAGCCCCGTTAAATTTTCGGCGCGGGTCTGCTAGACCAGTGAGCTGTTACGCTTTCTTTAAAGGATGGCTGCTTCTAAGCCAACCTCCTGGTTGTTTTAGTGGACCTACATCCTTTCCCACTTAGCACATTTTAGGGACCTTAGCTGGTGGTCTGGGCTCTTTCCCTCTCGACTACGAATCTTATCACCCGCAGTCTGACTCCCTCATTATGGGTTATGGCATTCGGAGTTTGGTTGGGTTTGGTACCCTTGTAGGAGCCCTAGCCCATTCAGTGCTCTACCTCCATAACCTACCATGAGAGGCTATACCTAAATATATTTCGGGGAGAACC
>Ga0208825_1000004_pt1:107500-283031 | contig 283031 bp, 240 predicted proteins | sample AD_UKC113_MetaG_FD_184450 | JGI IMG/M metagenome (GOLD analysis project Ga0208825, IMG submission 184450) | Active sludge microbial communities of municipal wastewater-treating anaerobic digesters from Hong Kong - AD_UKC113_MetaG (SPAdes)... | ecosystem: Engineered > Bioreactor >...
TCCCATGGGTATTTGGAGCAAAGAGAATGAATAGAAGAATGCACCGCCTAATATGCCGATTGTCTCTGCATTTAGTTTTAGATCTTTTATGAGATCCAGGGCAATTACAGCATTTGATGATCGGTAGAACATGGAGAGACAGAAAAGTGATGCAGCTATAGAAAAAATGAATAAAGCCTTTTTCATAATCAGCATAGATTATATGAATTATTAGTAGGATTAAATCAATAAAAAAATCTATTTTGCATAAAAGGCAAAATAGATCCCTTTATTTTTTATGATATTTCTAAATTTTTTATGTTATTATTCCGTATGAATATCTTGATGGGGGTAGAATATGGGGAACATGCTGAGGAAACTAAGCGTTAAAAGCAAACTCTGGATAATTATTGTCATATCGCTTCTAAGCATCTTATTGGTAGAAGGTGTTTTTCTCCTCTCCCTCAAAGAAGATCTCCTTGAAGAGAAAAAACAGCGGACGAAGAGCGTTGTAGAGGCAGCATACGATATAATTGATTACTATTATACCCAGTCTAAAGAACAAAAAATAACGGAACAGGAGGCTCAAAAGCGTGTTAAGGACCTTATAAGACATATGCGCTATGACAGAACCGAATACTTCTGGGTAAACGATTTAAACGGTTTTATGCTTTCCCATCCCCATTTCAATCTTGAAGGTAAAGATCAGTCAGGCCTAACCGATGTAAACGGAAAAAGGATTATCCAGGCATTTATAGAAAAGGTTAAAAATCAGAAATCAGGTTTTGTTGATTATGTGTGGAAAAAACCAGGCTCTGAAGATGCAGCATTAAAACTGGCATACGTGAAGGGTTTTGAACCATGGGGCTGGATAATAGGTTCAGGTATCTATATAGATGATATAGATAGAATCTTCCAAAAAAAGGCAATATGGATAAGTATTATAATGCTTGTTGTTGCCATAATTGTAATCGTCATTTCATGGATATTTGCCAAGAGCATAACAGAGCCTTTGTCTATTGTCCAGAGGGGCATAAAAAAGGTAGCTGAAGGAGATCTCAGAATCATAGAAGATGAAAGAGCTGCCTTTAATATGGATAAAGGAAGGGATGAGTTGAGCCAGCTTTTTAACTCACTTCATAACATGAGAGATCACTTGAATGCCCTTATTGGACAGGTTCAAATTTCAGGCATCCAGGTGACATCCTCGACAACACAGATTGCTGCTTCTGCGAGGCAGCTTGAGGCAACTGTAGCAGAGCAGGCTGCATCCATAAAAGAGGTAACGGCAACAACAAAAGAGATAGCATCAACTTCTCAGGAACTAATGAAAACCATGTTTGATGTAAGCGATACAGTATCGGATACAGCTGCAATGACAGAGGCAGGCAGGAATAAGCTCGACAGCATGCAATCATCCATGCGTGATTTTATCAAAGCCACAAGCTACATATCTTCAAAGCTGGGAATCATAAATGAAAAGGCAAACAAGATTTCAGGGATAGTAACTACTATAAATAAGATATCAGACCAGACAAACCTTTTATCCCTTAACGCAGCCATTGAGGCAGAAAAAGCCGGTGAATACGGTAAGGGTTTTTCTGTTGTTGCAAGAGAGATCACAAGGCTTTCAGACCAGACAGCCATAGCCACAAAAGATATAGAATATATGGTGAAGGAGATGCAGTCTTCTGTATCTTCAGGGGTCATGGAGATGGATAAGTTCACAGAAGGTGTCAGAAGAGGTGTTGAATACATAGACAAGATAGGTGAACAATTAGGTAGTATTATAGACCGTGTTAAGGCACTTGGGCCACAGTTTGATACGGTAAATAACGGGATGAAGATGCAGGTAGACGGTGCACAACAGATAAGCGAGGCAATGGCACAATTATCCGTTACGGCAGAACAGACAAAGGAGGCTCTAACAGAATATAAACGTGTTATAGAGCAGCTCAATAATGCCGTAAACATCCTCCAGCAGGAGGTATCAAAATTTAAAGTATCATAGAGGCATTGCATGAAAAGTTTTTTCTATAGATTAAAAATACTCCATAAGCTTATAATCAGTAGCTTAATATTTGCGTTGCCCATAATCGTCCTGTTATTTTACATGGTTTCAGGATTCAACAGCAGCATAAATTCAACGCGGCTTGAGATGTGGGGTTGTGAACTTTTCAAACACATTGAGATGCTTTCAGAAGAGTTATATTACCATCAATTTCTCTCAAGACATTATCTAAAAGGTGATACTGCCGTCCAAAACGATATTGCTCAGATTGAGAAAAAAATAGACAAAACATTTGGACATTTTATAGATAACACAAAAAAATATGAAAAAGCACTCATGATTGACGAAGATAACCTCAAAAAAAACGTCATGGAAAGGATTTACCCCCCTTTATTATATGATAATTGGAAGGCCCTGGCATCTTCATGGCGAAATAAGACCCTGGAGATAAACGATCAGGAACATAATGATTTGATTCAATCATTGCAAACAATGATTAAACGTATAGGGGATACATCAAATATCGTCCTCGATACCGACCTCGATACCTATTATCTAATAGACGCTGCTATATTGAGATTATCCAAGTCAAAACAGAGAATCGGTGAGTTTTTGCTTTTTAGTGAAGAGATGGCAGGCAAAAAAAGGCCAACCCAGAAGGACAATGCATATATTATTGGATTTATAACAAAGCTTGAAGATGACCTTGACCATATAAGGGAGGGTATTATAACCTCCATAAGGGAAGACGAGAACTATTATGGTGAAAATCCCAACTTAAAAACAAATGTGATGCCTGCTTTTTCCAGATACCAGGCAGTTGTCAATTCCTTTAGTTTTTTATTGCAGATGCTTGTAAATGATTCAACTGCAAATATATCAAATGATGAGATAAAAAAGACAGGGAGAGAACTGGCAAAGCTTGCTTCGGAATTACAGGGTGTTTCTCTTACAGAACTTCAGGCTATGCTTCAAAAGAGGCTTGATAGATATAAGACAAAAAGGTTGGCAGCCCTATCTTTGAGTATATTTTCCATAATCTTTGCAGGATTGGTGGTGTTTTTAATAAATATTGATATTACAAGGCCTTTGGAGAAGGTAATGGACATAGCCGGTAGGATTGCATCTGGTAATATCCAGGAGGCAATGAAACAGATTGATGCAATTAAGGATATTGATTTGTCAGATAACCCAGACAATAAATCAATTCGTGATGAATCAGTCCTTCTTATGCGTTCTATTAAAATTATGGCCTTGAATATTGTCTCGTTATTGAATCAGATTGGAAGGTCGGGTGCACAGGTTACAGCTGCATCAAAACAGATAGCATCATCGGCTGATAATATAGATGCAGCCATATCAGAACAGGCATCATCGATTAACGAGGTGAGTGCCACCAGCAAGGAGATAAAGGCCACATCTCAAGAATTTGCCAATACCATGAGCAAGGTTGCTGAGATGGCATCAAGGGCAGCTGAACTTTCAGAGGGAAGCATGAAAAGCCTCTCAAATATCAATGATACCATGAAAGACCTTTATGTGCATATATCAGAGAGTTCTGACAAGATGAAGGCTGTGGATGAAAAGATGGATAATGTGGCACAGATAATAATAACCATAACAAAGATTGCAAACCAGATAAATCTCCTATCGCTGAATGCTGCCATAGAGGCTGAGAAGGCAGGTGAATATGGTATAGGATTTTCAGTTGTTGCCCGTGAGATAAGACGCCTTGCTGACCAGACTGCCATTGCCGCTATAGACATAGAGACTATGATAAAAGAGACCCAGGATGCAATGAAGGCAGGGGTTAATGCTGTTGAAGAGTTTACTGAGCAGACAAAAATGAGCACGGAAAAGATTGCAGAGATATCGGTTGACCTGCTGGCAGCCATAGAACATACACAGCAACTCGTCCCTCAATTTGAGATTGTAAATGAGGGGATGCAGATGCAGTCTGAAAGCGCTGTCCAGATCAGCACTGCCATTGAACAGGTAAACGAGACTACAAGATATACAAGAGAACTCATGCAGGAATTCAAGAAGGTAACCAGACAACTAAATGAGGCAGTATCTAATCTAAAGGGTGAGGTAGCCAGATTTAGTGAATAGATAGGGGATTTATGCTTTTTTTGCTTTTTGAGATAGGAAAAGAGCGTTATTGTCTTGAGGCCTCAAAGGTCATTGAGGTAACGCCCCTTGTATTTTTTAAAAATATACCCCATGCACCTGAATATATATGCGGTCTATTTAACTACCGTGGTGATATTTTACCTGTTATTGACCTTTCTGTATTGTTTACGGGCAGACCTTCAAAGCCTTTTTTCAGCACCCGTATAATAATAGTTTCTTATAAGGATAACGAAAATAAAAGCTATATGTTTGGCTTACTGGCTGAAAAGGCTACAGAGACCGTTTATATAAGGGAAGAGAATTTTAAGCCATTTGCAGTGAAAATGGAGGGAGCAGGATATTTAGGTGATGTAATATACGATGATAAAGGGATGATTCAGAGATTAAAGATAGAAGAACTTTTGCCAAAGGAATTAAAGGCAGCAAATTTTTATGAATTAAAGGAAGATAATGAACAGTTATGAAAGATTGAAAAATTTCATTTCAGAGACAACAGGCTTTAACCCAGAATCAACAGGGGAAAAGTCATTTATCAAACTTATTGAATCCCATATGAATCGTTGCAATATAACAGATATGGAAGAGTATCTTCATTTAATTGAATCAGACTATGGAGAATTTGAAAGTCTTTATAATGAGATGGCAGTATATGAGACGTGGTTTTTTAGAGACAGGGGTTCTTTTCAGTTCCTAAAGAGATATAGTGAAGACATGAAACTATCAAAAGAAAAAGCAAAGAAAATCAGGATATTATCTGTTCCATGTTCTACAGGAGAAGAACCGTATTCTATAGCAATTACCCTACTGGAGACAGGTCTTTCGCAGGAAAGTTTTCATTTAGATGCAGTGGATTTGAGTAGAAGCGCCATATCACAGGCATTGCTCGGTGTTTATAAAAAGAGGTCTTTTCGGGATGAAAATAGATATGCACATCTAAAAGAAAAATATTTTGTTAAAACAGAAGAAGGTTTCATGATTAATGAAAAGGTAAAAAAACCTGTTAGTTTTTATATAGATAATATCGTGAGCGAAAACTTTCTTATAAAACATATACCCTACAATCTGATTTTTTGTAAAAATCTATTTATTTATCTAACCGATACGGCAAGAAAGAGGGCATTTGAAAACCTTAAACGTCTTATACTCCCTGATGGTATATTGATAGTGGGACACCCTGAGGTCTTGCTTTGCTTGAATAATGGCTTTGAATTGTATGATAGCCCTGATACCTGTGCATGTGTAAGGACATCTAAAATTGAAGGGCTTGAAAAAGAAGATTTAGAAAATATAGGCGAGAAGAAAAAAATCAGGTTAGATAAAAAGAATAAAATTTCAGATAAAGAAGAAAAAAAAGGCAATTCTATTCATCTTAACGACCATAAGGTAGATACATCTGTTCTTGTTACTGCCCGTGGCCTTGCTGATAGAGGTAAACTGAAAGAGGCGCTTCATCTCTGCGAAGAGTTTTTAGAAAACCACCGGGAAAATAAAGAGGTCTATTTTCTTATGGGTCTTATACAACAGGCACAGAACCGTTTTCAGAAGGCTGAAGGTCTTTTTTTAAAAGCCCTATATTTAGATCCATCTTATTATGAAGCGCTTGTTCATATGTATCTGCTGTATGAAAAAAAGGGATTCATGGATAAGGCATCTGTTATAAAAGAGCGGATAAAACGTCTTGAGAAAGTTACTTAGAGTAAGAATGGATTAGACGAGTTGATTTTGAAACGAGGTTTATTATGCTTATTGATAAGTTTTTTAAAGATTAGAAAGAAATGACTTTAACTTCTATAACAACAAACTGTTGGAAGATTATAGGTATCTTCGGGGACTCTTCATGCCCTGAGCTATCTGTACTAATCCATTGCCGAAATTGTAAGGTCTATAATAATGCAGGTAGGGGGCTTTTTGACAGGGATGTTCCCGTTGATTTTGTAGAGGAATCAACAAAGCTCATTAGCGTGGCTAAAGAACAGGAACTGAAGGGTTATCTCTCAGTGATTGTCTTCAGGGTAGGAGAGGAATGGCTGGCATTAAAGACGATTTATCTTCAGGAAATAACCAGCCTCAAACCTGTCCACAGGGTTCCATACAGGACAAATGATATTTTTAGGGGTATAGCAAATATAAACGGAGAGCTTTTACTCTGTATATCCCTTGTCCGCCTACTCGAACACAACCATGAAGAGGAAGATACCCAAAATGAGACAAATGTTTTCAAGAGAATGATTGTAATAAACAAAAATGGCGAGAGATATGTATTTTCTGTGGATGAGGTTTTAGGCATTTTCCGTATATCGCTCAATGAAATAAAAGAGCCGCCTGTTACACTCATGAAATCACCGTCCAATTTAATAGAAGGTATATTTGAACTCCTGGGTAATAAAGTAGGCTTTCTTGGCGATGATAGATTTTTGTCAGCTTTAAAAAGGGGTATTACAGGTTGAACGGAGAAATTGCCGACCTATCAATGCTTGACCTTTTCCGTATTGAACTGGATAACTATTCAAAAGTTCTGGAAACAGGTCTTGTAGACGTGGAGAAAAGCAATAATATAGAGTCCATGGAGACACTCATGCGTGCTGCACATTCCATTAAAGGCGCTGCCATGCTCATAGGCCTGGATGTCATAGTAACGCTTGCCCATGCCATGGAGGATGTATTGTCTTCGGCAAGACAGGGGAGATTAAAACTAAGGTCAGAGGATATAGATTGGCTTTTGAAGGGAAACGATGTCTTTGTAAGTGTTTCAGGGATAGATAGCGCGCAAGTCCAGATATGGCTTTTAGAAAACAGGGCATATATAGAGGATTTAGGTAGAAAAATACTTACCATATTAAATATTCCATCTAAAGCGCAAGAGGTAGAAGACAAACCAGTTTTGGATAAGGAGGTCACCCCCTCTAAACCCTTATATGTTAAAACAGACGTCAGGGAGATGATAGAAAAACAATCGGATATCCCTGCAAAAAAAGACGAAACCCTAAAGGCCAAGCCTGCAGAAAAGGATGAAGAGAGCTTTGTAAGGGTTTTATCAGAAAGCCTGAACCGTCTCATGGGCTTTGCAGGTGAATGTCTTGTTCAGGCAAAATCAGTAAAGCCTTTTTCAGCATCACTTTTGAGCATGAAAGATTATTTTATGGAAGTATTCAGTAACCTTGAAAATATATTCTACTATACAAAAGGTAGGGATATACCGAGGGAGATTCAAGAGAGGTTTGAAGATTCATTGAAGAAACTCGATTTCCTCAGGGATATACTTTCTGGACATATTGTAGATTTTGAGCTTTTTTCAAGGAATCTTGAGCATCTTGCAGACAAATTATATGGAGAGGCAATAAATATAAGGATGAGACCTTTTTCTGACGGGTTGCACGGTTTTCCTCGCATGGTAAGAGATCTTTCAAAAACACTGGGTAAAAAGGTAAAATTAAGTATTATTGGTGAGGCAACCAGGGTTGACAGAGATATACTTGAAAAGTTAGAGGCACCACTTACCCACCTGTTACGGAATGCCATAGATCATGGTATAGAGACCCCTGATGAGAGACTGGCTGCCGGCAAACCCGAAGAAGGTCTCCTTGTAATTGAGGCTCATCATAGCTCAGGTATGCTCCATATTGTGGTTGGAGATGATGGGAGGGGCATAGATCTGGAAAGATTGAGGGCCAGGATAGTAGAGAAAGGCCACTGCACCTCTGATATAGCATATAATCTCACAAATGAAGAGTTACTTAATTTTTTATTTTTACCAGGTTTTTCAACGGCTAAAAATGTCACAGAGGTCTCTGGAAGAGGTGTTGGTTTAGATGTTGTTTTGTCCATGGCACAGTCAGTAGGAGGTACTGCAAGAGTGGAGACAAAAAAGGGGGCTGGCACATCTTTTCATATTCAGCTACCCCTCACCCTTTCTGTTATAAGAACCCTCCTCGTTGATATAAGCACAGAGGCTTATGCAATCCCTCTTACCCGTATTGATTATATTATTGAGACAAGTAATAAAAACCTGAAGACACTTGAGGATAAACAGTTTTATACATTTGAAGGTGAAAACATAGGCATAATAGATGCACATCAGGCCCTTGGGCTGCCTACCACAGATGGTTATTCTGATGTGATTTATATTGTGGTATTAAGTGATCGCATGAACAGATACGGGATTGTTGTGGATAGGTTTCTCGGTGAGCGCGAGCTTGTAGTCATCCCCCTCGACCCTCGCCTTGGAAAGGTGCCCAATATAAGCTCAGGAGCTATTCTTGAAGATGGGACACCTGTTTTGATCCTCGATGTAGATGACCTTGTCCGCACTATAGATAATATCTTGAACCTGGGTAAATTGAAGAAGGTGGGTGCCTACAAGGAGTTAAAGGAGATAAAGAGGAAACATATCCTTGTGGTAGATGATTCATTAACCGTGAGAGAGGTGGAGCGGAGACTTTTAGAGAATGCAGGATATGAGGTAAAGGCGGCTGTTGATGGAGTAGATGGTTTTAATACCTTACAGCTTGAAAGGTTTGACCTTGTTGTTTCAGATATTGATATGCCCAGGATGAACGGCATAGAGATGATAAAAAGGATAAGAAGTGATCCAAATCTCAAAGATATACCTGTTATAATAGTTTCTTATAAAGAGAGGGCAGAGGATAGGTTAAAAGGACTTGAGGCAGGTGCAAACTATTATCTAACTAAAAGCAGTTTCCACGATGAGGGGTTGATAAATGCCGTTCGAGACCTTATAGGAGGTCCCTAATATGATTGGTTGATATTCATACATGGGAGATATGGCAACTATGCGAATTTCTATAGTTAATAACAACAAAAGGACAATTGAGCTGATAAAGGAGATACTTCAAACTCGACCAAGATATATTGTGACATGGGTGGCATATGGCGCAGAAGAGGCATTAGATAAAGCTATAAAAGAAAGCACTGACCTGATCCTTATGGGGCTTGATCTTAAGCCTTTCGATGGTGTAAAGGCAACAGGAGAGATCATGAGGGAAAAACCTTGCGCCATTCTCATACTCGCTGATGGTATATCCAAGAATGCAGCCAGGATATTTGAGGCCATGGGATGTGGTGCCCTTGACGCAGTAGCTATACCTTTTGTGGATAATCAAGGGAACATTAAAGGTGGAGAAGAACTCTTAAAAAAGATAAGCACCATTGAAAAGCTTATAAAAAAAGAGCATATCGATGTTTTTGATAGAGATAAATTCGGGATCAATACCTTAAAGCCCTTTTTTCCCATGGTAGCCATAGGTTCCTCCACAGGAGGACCAGGTGCGCTGGCAGAGATAATCTCTAAGCTTCCTAAGGAGGTAGATGCAGCTATTGTGATAATACAACATGTGGATGTCCAGTTTGCCGGTAGCCTTGTAGAATGGCTTGCAGGAAAGACAAGCCTGAGTGTAAAAATTGCAGAGAAAGGGATTGTGCCTGAAAAAGGAGTTGTATATATAGCTGGCACAAATGATCACCTTATAATAGACCGTGATTTTTCTTTTAAATATACGGCAGAACCAAAGGATAATCCATACAGGCCTTCGGTGGATGAATTTTTTTACAGTCTTATTAACCATTGGCAGGGAGGTGGCGTTGCAGTTCTTTTAACAGGCATGGGTAGGGATGGGGCAAAAGGATTATTGAAATTAAAAAAGGCAGGCTGGTTTACCATAGTTCAAGATGAAAAGACCTCCATTGTCTATGGCATGCCCGGAGCAGCACTCAATATAGGCGCTGCCTGTGAGGTTTTGCCTGTTGAAGATATTGCAGAAGGGATTGTAAAATACCTGAAGAGATTAAGGGAAGAAGAGTAACCATGGATGATGAAAGGGATAGACAGACTGAAAACATTGGTAGACATGGGATAAGGGTATTTCTGGTAGATGACCAATTGATGGTGGGAGAGACTGTAAGGCGAATGCTTTTAGATGAGGAGGATATATCCTTTTATTTCTGTCAGGACCCAAAAACAGCCATAAAGATGGCAGCAGAGTTATCGCCTACTGTTATATTGCAAGACCTTGTTATGCCCGATGTAGATGGTTTAACACTTGTAAAATTCTACAGGGTTCATCCTAAACTCAAGGATGTGCCTTTGATAGTCCTATCCAGCAAGGAAGAGGCAACAACAAAGGCGGAGGCATTTAGGTTAGGGGCAAATGATTATCTTGTAAAACTTCCTGATAAAATTGAGCTTATTGCCAGGATCCGCTATCACTCAAAAGGATACATAAATCTTTTACAGAGAAATGAGGCATATGATGCCCTTCTTAAAAGCCAGCAGGCACTTGCTGCCCAACTTGCCGGTGCAGCAGAACATGTTTTGTCTCTCCTTCCCAAACCAATAAAACAAGGTCCTATAAGCACAGATTGGTATTATGTTCCATCAGCCCAACTGGGAGGAGACACATTTGGTTATCACTGGATTGATAGTGAACATTTTGCCGTATATCTCCTTGATGTATGCGACCATGGGGTTGTCCCTGCTCTGCTTTCTGTATCGGCATTAAATGACCTAAGGATGCAGACCCTACCGGGGACTGATTTCAGATCCCCTGAGGAGGTTTTGGCAACTTTAAATGAAACATTTCAGATGGAGAGGCATAATAACCTCTATTTTACCATCTGGTATGGTGTCTATAATAAGTCTACAAGGCATTTGAGGTATGGTTGTGCAGGCCATCCGCCTGCGCTTCTTATATCGGCAGACAAGGATATGAAGGAGCTTTTTACAGAAAATATGTTTATTGGCGGGATGTCAGGTGTAATTTACCGCTGCCATGAAATTGATGTCCCCCATGAGAGTTCTCTATATGTCCTTTCAGATGGATGTTATGAGATAACCATGCACGATGGAAACATATGGGGCATTGATAATTTAAAGAGATTTCTCCTTTCAGAGGGCAATAAAACAGACAAGGAACTGGAGGTGCTTTATAACCTTGTTTATGAGATAAACGGCAAAAATACACTGGATGATGATTTCTCTATCGTGAAGATAATCTTTCATTGAAGATAGAAATGGGCCTTTGAAAAAAGGGTCTCTTATTATGGGAGCATCTGCAAGACCCCTATAAATGAGCTATTTGGATCTTTAGAAAGATGAAAAATATGTTCATATTCTTTTAGGTCTTTGTTATATTTTACAAATGTCTATAAACTATCGAAAAGATAAAAAGTCTTTTGCCCTATTTTAATATATATTATGAAAATCAAAGACCATATAAGACCTTACAGATACACTAAAGAAGAAATAATATCCCTTTTGCAAAGCCAAGGCGCTGACCTTGATAGGCTTTATAAAGAAGCTGATGCCCTTAGAAAGAAATACATGGGTGATGAGGTATATATCAGGGGTATTATAGAGTTTTCAAATATCTGCGCCAATGATTGCCTATATTGCGGGATCAGGGCATCTAATCATTTTGTAAACCGTTATACCATGACCCCTGAAGAGATAATGGAAACGGTAAAAACTATAGAATCAACCCATATGGTAACAACGGTAGTTCTCCAGTCTGGTGAGACACCTGGGTTAACAGATAAAGAAATAGGCAGGATGATTATCAGGATTAAAAAAGAGACAAACCTTGCAGTTACTTTATCTGTAGGCAACAGGGATAAAGATACATACAAGTTCTGGAGAGACTGTGGTATGGACAGATACCTTTTAAGGTTTGAAACCAGCGATAAGATGCTTTTTGAACGATTGCATCCTGATTGTAGTCTTAAGGAGCGCATTGAATGTCTTTATGAGCTTAAAGACTTAGGTGTTCAGACTGGAAGTGGCTTTATGATTGGCATACCAGGAGAAAACCTTGGCACCCTGGCAGATAATATCTTATTATGTCGTCATCTTGAGCTTGATATGATAGGGATTGGGCCTTTCATCCCCCATCCTGACACCCCTCTTGGGATGACAAAAAATGCCTATGATGGAGACAAGGACATGTTTTTTAAGGCCATTGCTGTTTTAAGGATCTTCAACCCTGATTCCCATATACCCGCCACCACTGCATTTGATACTATTTTTCCTGGAGAGGGTAGGGTGCTGGCGCTGAAAAGGGGTGCAAACGTATATATGCCCAACTTCACTCCTATAAAATACAGAAAGGAGTATTTTTTATATCCTGATAAGCCTTATGTGGATGAATCTAATGAGGCAACCACGATGCATGTGGTCTCAATGGTAAAATCCATAGGAAGGAAGATAGGCAAAGGCTTAGGTAACTCAATAAGGGGAAGGAGATCTTAGAAAAAATGTTTGATAATAAATAATTTAAGTATATGTATACAAATTCTAAAATTAAGTCCATATGAAAAAAAGAACAATTCAAAACTATTTTGAAAAGATATAGGTGTGTTGCATAAATAGTTATTATTAATTGAATTGAGGATTCTATGTTATTTTTAGATAATGTTTTGGAATTTCCCTTTATTCAATAATCTGGCCTTCCATTGACAAAGATTGGATTAAGACAGGAAAGCTTCACAGGACATAATCAGTATAATTCACTAATATAAACTCAGTGCAAAGAAAAAAATGGTTTTATAAAATGTATATTTGTTTAATGCAAACAGATCATATGGTGAATCAGAGGGAATATATCCATTTACCGGGTCTTGATGAGGTTATGGGAGTTTAAACCACAAAGTCATTTTTAGATTTTATATTTCTCATTTAATTATACTCTTCAATGCTGTATAGATATCTGGATATTGAAATGAAAAGCCGTTTTCTAATAGGCGCTTTGGTATTACTCTCTGACCTTTGAGTATCACTGAACCTAATTCTCCCAGGACCAATTCTATCATAAATCCCGGTGCAGGCATAAAAGAAGGACGATTAAGCGCCTTGCCTAATGATTTTGCAAGTTCTTTGTTCCTCACAGGGTTAGGAGAGCAGATGTTTACAGGACCTGTTATCTCTGGGTGTTTAATAAGAAAAATAAAGGCTTCTGTGAGATCTTTTATATGAACCCAAGAAAACCACTGTTTGCCGTTGCCGATAGGGCCTCCTATATATTTTTTAAAAAGTGGTATCATCTGGCCTAAAGCACCGCCTTTTTCTCCGAGGACAATGCCAAACCTCGTAATCACTACATGGGCTCCTTTATCGCGGGCTTTTAGCGCCTCTTGCTCCCACTCTGCGGCAACTCCTGATAGAAAATCATCCCCTGGTGGAGATTCCTCTGTCAGAACCTCATCCTCATGGAAACCATAATACCCTACAGCAGATGCACTTAACAGACTGAACTTTTTATCAGTTGATTGAGGGATTGCCTCTACAATATTTCTGGTAGTGAATATCCTGCTTTCCCTTATTGCCTTTTTATATTCCTCTGACCATTTATTAAAGATGGATGCGCCTGCAAGATTTATGGCAGCATCGTGGTCTTTTATAGCCTCTTGCCAAGAGCCTTTTTGTGTAGGATCACCCTCAAGATAAGATATATTGGACTGTGTTTTTTGCGGTGATTTAATGGAGCGTGTCAGGATGGTCACTTTATAACCTTCTTTAATGAGACGAGAGGTTAATTCTTTTCCTATAAAACCTGTTCCACCGGTGATTAAAATTTTCATACCATAACCCCCCTTCTGTGTTTTTCAGCAAGAACAGGATATTAAATTGATACATAAAAGGCAAGTTTTTATATTATTTTTGATTATTTTTTATTGGAGATTAAGATAAATAATTAACTCGTTAAAATCGAAATAAAAAGAGCATGATTTATTGTCAATGCCATTTTCAAATGGTTAATATTGTATCTCAGGGGTATTTTCTTGTAGAATTGATGTAATGAGGGCTATATTGAAAGATAAAGATAATGAGGTTTTATTAATACATATGGGAGGTCTGGGAGATGTGTGTCTTTCAGAATCCTTATTTCTTTCCCTTTCAAGGTATTTTAAAGACTCCCTTGTTGCATGCGGTGTAAGGAGGTTTATAAACCTCTTTCCTGATTATTTTGTCCGTATAGAGAATATTGAATCGGCAAAATGGCTCTTTCTTTTTTCCCAGAAGCCCTCTGATATTATGTGGGAGAGGATAATCTTTACAGGAAAAGACAAAAACGGGTCTTTAAGGTCAAGGTTAAATAGGTTTTCAAAAAACCCCATAATATTTATTGATATGTATCCTAATGAAGAATATGAAGGCGAATGTATCCATGTTGAGGACTATCAGCTAAAACAGCTTTGCAAATATGATATAAAGCCTGCAAAAAAGGAGATCGTGCAACTGGGTTCAAATAGGGTCATCTTATATCCTGAGAAAGGATTCAGAAAAGAAAAATGGGATTATGAAAACTTTTTAGAGCTAAACAGGATACTACTTAACAAAGGAATTAATACCTTATTCCTTGAATCCTTTGATACAGGAAAATCCATGGAATGCTCAATGGTTATTAATGATTTAAAGGACGTTAAGGATCTTTTTTTACAAGGCGGCATCTTTGTGTCCAATGACTCAGGGATGGCTCACCTTGCCGGCGCCTGTGGATTGACCACGATTACCATATTTACAGATTTTAACCCTTCTGTCTGGCATCCCAGGGGCAGAAATATATCATTGATTAACAAGAAAAAAGACCTCAGTATCAACTCTGTGTTAGATGTTTTATATAAAGCCCTTAAATAGCTAATTGAGATCTTTTTCGTAAGTTTTTATACTCAAAGCCTTATCTTAAAAATTCCATCTGAGTTCTGCACTGAATATATTCACGTAACCGCTGTATGTGCCATTTAGTGCCCCTCTTAGCCTGTCCTCTCCAACAGCAGATTTATTTATTCTTGTATCACTAAAAAAAAGATGGACATAGGCTATATTACAGGTGAGCGTCTTTGTGAGGTTATATCCTGCCCCTAAAGCCAACCATTTTCTATCGCCATCCGGTATCCTTGGCGTCCTTTTATCGTTATTCGATATGGGTGCCTGATCAAAGGCAATGCCCCCACGAAGGGTTAAGGCGTCTGTTGGCTTGTAGGTTGCACCTATTGAGTAACGGAACACGTCCTTCCATTCCGTTGTTACTACAGAATCTGCCCTTCCATTATCAAAACGTATTCTAAGTTCATCAAAGGTCCTCCAATTTGTCCAAGTAATGTCACCCATAAATGCCCATTGTTTATTGAGGCTATGGTATATGCTTGCCGAGATAGTGTCAGGGGTTGTAAGATGGGCATTAATCTTGTCATCCCTGAAATTGGGTGATGGTTTAAGGGCTGCTGGAACACCTGAAAAGGTGGCATCTCCTTCTAATGTATATCTTATTTTTGACCTGTATGACGCCCCAACTCGGGTGTTTTTTGTTATTTCATATAATAAACCTATATTCCAGCCAGCACCCCAGGCATCACCGCTGAGTTTTACATGACCGTCAGAGCTTTGGGACACACCGAGAATACCACCGAAATCCACTGCATTGGTTAATGTTGCCTTTACATACGAGGCATTGATACCCCCACCTATACTGAAATGTTCATTTATTTTATATGCTATAGAAGGGTTTATGTTGATTGTATGCAGGTCAGACCTAATGGCATGATACCTCCCCACCCAATCTGAATTATATTTTGTTGAAAGCCCAAAAGGCGTATATAAACCTATACCCATTGAAATTTTATCGTTAATCTTATGGACAAGATATAGGTTAGGCACAACCTTTGTTACGCCTGCGTCACCACCTTCGCCTCCCCTCAGGGCTGCACCGGCAAAATTTTTCGATCCTTCATTGGAGAATGAAAAACTCGGTATTATTACATGACTGGCTATTATAGTCTGAGAGGGTATCCTTGTCATACCTGCTGGATTGAAGAATATAGTTGATGCATCTTCTGCCACTGCTGAACCGCCTGCCATTGCATTTCCTAAGCCGCTTACGCTCTGTTCAATGAGAGCAAATCCTGCACCAAAGGAAAATCCTGTAGACAAAAAAAAGAACATTATTGTTAAAGCAAATACTGGTTTAAATGTTTTAGCTGTCATATGTCACCTCAAGAAAAATATCCGGCATTCTATCAGTTTTAGAAGAATTTTGATAGGATTTTTTGTGTTTTTTAGAAAAATGTTATACCCAGTGTCCCGGGGCCGGCATGAGAAGTAACTACACCACCTATCTTCCCTCTGTAAACAAGGGATACACCATCTATCTTAATAGCCCTTTCTAAAAGTGATGACATGAGGTCACTGTTGTCAGATTCTGCAGCGGCAAGTTTTATTTTTCCTTTTTTAAAGGCTGCTTCTTTTATTATATCTATAAAACGGTCAAGGAGTCTTTCTGTGGTTCTTATCTTCTCTACAGGGTGTATCTCTCCGTCTATGAGTTTAAGGAGAGGTTTAATCTTCATAAGACTTCCCAACAATGCCTGTGCCCTCCCTATACGTCCGCCTCTTTTTAAATATTCCAGAGAGCCTACAGAAAAATAGGTATTGAGGCTATCCCCTAATTTTTTTGCAAACTCTGCTATTTCAAAGAAATCTTCACCTTTTTTTTCTTTTTCTATACATGTTAGGATCATGAGGGCAAGTGCCATAGATGCATGTTTTGAATCTATTACTTCTATCTTTTCCTGGGGAAAATGGTTCTTTGCAAGAAGGGCGGACTGATAGGTTCCACTCAATTTGGATGAAATATGTAGGGACAAGATAGGTTCACCCTTTTCTACATATGGTGCATATGCATCTATAAAATCCTGGGGTGATGGTTGAGATGTCTTGGGGAATGCCTGTGTTTTTTTCAGCATCTCATAATAGGTATCAGGGTCAATATCGTAAAAGTCTTTCCAACTCTTATCTCCAAGATGAATGGTCAGTGGGACTATGGTAATATCAAATTGTTTTATAAGGTTTTCTGGCAGGTCTGATGTGCTATCCGTAATAATCTTCATATGTAGACCCCTTTCTACTCTATAGATATAATATAATGAGCATAAGGCTGACCACCGAAATAAAGCTCCACTGTTTTACCCACATATTTCCATTGAATAAATGCCTGCATGTTTTCTGCATCACTTTTTTCCACCATATCTCCATAAAACAGGGTTATAATCTCATTTTTATCGTCTGCCATATTAATTAATAGTTTATCAAGGGCATCCTCAGGTGTCTTGCATGAACAGTATATATCGCCTCTGAAGACACCAATATAATCACCTGTGGCAATCTTTACTGCACCAGAAACAGCGTCTTTTGATGCCTGAGTAATGATACCACTTTTTATTTTAGAAAAGGCATTCTCCATATTTTTACAATTTTCTTCAAAAGAGGCATCATCCACATAGGCAAGAATAGCAGATATCCCTTCGGGGACATCTGTAGTTTTGATTATTGAAACCTTTTTATGGGATGTATCTGCTGCCTGGACAGCAGCAGGATAGATGTTTTTATTATTTGGAAGGACTATGACATTATGAGATGATACTGCTTCTATGGCAGATATGATCTCTGCTGTGCTGGGATTTCTTGAAGGACCTCCCTCGATTACCATTTCAGCACCGGCATTATAAAAGATCTCCCTTAATCCATCACCCAAAACAATAGATACAATAGAGGTATTTTTTGAGGCAGATAGGCTTACTGTCCTTGATGTATGCTGATGAAGCATGTCATCTACCTTTATAGATGAAACCTTGCCGAAATCAGATGCATATTTTAAGACCTTTTCTGGGTCGTTGGTATGGATATGAACCCTGGCAAGACGGGTATCGCCTACCACCACAATAGAATCACCAAATAAGGCAAGTTCTGATTTTATTTTATCCTCTGATATTAGACTACCTTTGATAATAAACTCAGTGCAAAATCTATTTGTAAGCTCTTGGATATCAGATGCATTATTTATCTCAACAGAAGACATCTCATCAACAATTTCTTCATCACTATCTTTGATGCCTGCAACAAGGTTTTTCATCCCTTCAAAAAAAAAGAAGATACCAAGCCCTCCTGCATCAACCACGCCTGCATCCTTTAGTTTTGGGAGGAGATGTGGGGTTCTTTCAACAGATGCCTTTGCTTCATTTGCCATCTCATCTATTAAATAAGCAAGGTCCTTGTTGCGGTTTATTGCTTTATCTGCTGCCTTTGCAGCATCTGATATAACTGTTAAAATTGTGCCTTCCGTAGGATTAAGGATTGCTCTGTATGCCTTTTTAGCTGCTATTTGCATGCCTTCTACTATATCCTCACCATAAAAACGGTCATTTACACACCTTACATCTGCAAGGCCATTAAAGATCTGGGCAAGGATTATACCTGAATTGCCCCTTGCACCCATCATTCCACCCCACGCTGCTGCCTTTAATGTAGTCTCAAGGGATATATCGCTTAAGTTTTCAACCTCCCTTATTATAGACATAAGGGTCATAGACATGTTTGTTCCAGTATCGCCATCAGGGACAGGAAATACATTTATCTTATTTAATTTTTCTCGATTTTTGAAAACCATATCTGACCCGGCGATTAAAATCTTCCTGAATCTTTTACCATTTAAATACAGTATAGCCATTTATGATCCTTGTCTCATTTCAAAATTTTATGTTTAAAAAATAACACTTATAGCATTAATTTTTTGATTTTTAAACTGTTTTTTATATAAATAGACGCTTTGCTATATTTTGCATAGGTCTAATTTTACTGTGGCTTTTTTTCTATAAATCCTTTTATGGCATCAGCTATTTCTTTTGGCTTTTCAAGGAACAACATATGCCCTGCATCTTTTATGATAACAAGTTCAGAATTTTTAATATGATTTTTTAGGTATTCTGAATATTTCACAGGTGTTAGTTTATCATCTTCGCCGCACACGATAAGGGTGGGAGAGGCGATAAATTCCAAACTGTCCATTATATTAAACCTATCACATGCAAAAAAATCCTTATAGATAACCTCTCCAGGACATTTTATTGTCTCGTTGTAATGGATTTTTTTAAGTTCATCATGCGATTTGTCTGAAAAAGCCAGTGATATAATCTCCTTTAATGTTTTTTCTTTATTTTTTACAATTCCTTCAAGGATTTGTGGCAAAACCTTAAGCCTTGCTCCAGTCCCTAATAAGATAAGCCCTTTTATTAACTCAGGATATTTCAATGCAAAAGACATGGCTATGGCGCCACCTAATGAATGACCTGCCATATAACTGCCTTCAAGGTCTGTGCCTTTTATAGCATTAAAAATTGCATCCCTATAATCTTCAATGGAGCCATAGCCACCACCAGAAGACATTCCATGTCCTGGTAAATCTATAAGGACAACCTCCAATGAATTGGAAAGATAATCCCTTAGGCCATACCAAATATGGGTGCTCAATCCTGAGCCGTGGATGAAAATAATCTTTTTGCCTTTTCCGTATCTTTCCATATTTATATGCATACCCTTCTCCTTTTATAATTTTTGTGCATAAAAGCGAGTTATTGACTATTAGAAAGCAAATCCCTTCTCTCTGAAGAGCTTAAGGCAGATATCTACAACCTGGGGATGGTAGAGGATGCCTTTATTTTCTTCTATTTCATTTAGAGCAACATCAAGACCAAAGGCAGGACGGTAGGGTCTATGGGAGGCTATGGCCTCTACCACATCGGCAACAGCAAGGATATAGGATTCAATGAGTATCTCACTATCCTTTAATCCACGAGGATAACCTGAACCATCCATTCGTTCATGGTGCTCATAGATCATCTCTGCTATGGGATAGGGAAGGCCTGTATCCTTTAAGATTTCATAGCCTGCCTGGGGGTGGACCTTTATAAGATCCATCTCCAGAGGGGTGAGCCTTGTGGGTTTTGAGAGGATCTCTGCAGGGATATAAAGCTTGCCTATGTCATGGATTGTCCCTGCCATACGGATGTTCTCTATGGTCTCTCGGGAAAGACCCATTTCCTGGGCAATAGAGCGGGCAAGGGCCGACACCCTCCTCTGGTGACCTGCAGTATATGGGTCACGTATCTCAACGGTGGCAGCAAGGGCATGGATGGTGCCTATGAGGTTCCTTCTGAGCCTATCTTCAGCTTGTTTACGCTCGGTGACATCCACAATGTGGCCCTGATAATATAGGATTTTCCCTTTATCATCCTTTACAGCGTGGGCACTGAGCGATACCCAGATGATTGTGCCATCCTTTTTGTATTGCTGGTATTCAAAGTTTTTTACTACCCCGTGATCTTGAACAATCTTTTTCCATGTCTCCCTGTCTTCAGGGTTTACGTAATGCTGCTTACCGATATCGGTAACTGCCGCTATCATCTCTTCAGGAGAGTCATAACCGAGTATTTGAGCTTCGGCAGAGTTCACTATGAGAATCTTTCCTTCTGGGGTAGACTGGAAAATACCTTCAATGGCATTTTCGAAGAGGTCATGATACATCTTTTTTGCTTGTTTGAGAGCACGTTCTGCTTCAATCCTTGGGGTAACATCCTTCCAGGTCATGATGGAAAAATCCTTACGGAAGGATGTCCTTATCTCTATCTCTTTGGTTGTGCCATCAGCACACAGAAATTGAAAATGGCGGTCAATATAAGCACCATGCTTTTTTTTATCTTCCTTCCATGCGGCAATGGCTTCTGCCCTTTTTTTTGGGTCAGGAAAGGCCTTTTCTAAAAGCTCTCTCCCTGTAGAGAAATCATTGAGTGTATAGCCGGTAATATTTGTAAACTCGGGATTACAATATATATACTTCCCATAAGAATCAATCAGAGAAATACCTATGGGATTGCTTTCTAATATTGTTAATAGAAGTTCTTTCTCTTTCTGTAACTCTTCCTCGGTCTGCTTCCGTTTTGTGATGTCCTGAGAAGTGGCATCGTAATACTGGATGGTTCCTTGTGCATCGCGGACAGCACGGACATTCATTAGAACCCATATCTTCCTACCATCTTTGGTATAGTGCTCTGACTCAAATCCTTCGACCACACCATGCTTTTCTAAGAGGTCTTTTAAGCGTTGCCTCTCTTGGGGGTGGACGTATATCTGGTGTGCCATATCAGTAACTGAGGTCATCATATCTTCAGGGGAGTCGTATCCATACATCTTAGCCCCTGCAGGGTTGACACTAAGATATGTGCCTACAGGAGTGGTGCGGAAGATGCCCATTACTGAATTTTCAAATATAGTGCGGTATTTTTCTTCATCCTCTTTTATTTTTCTATATGCCATATCCAGGTCTTGCATCTTATCTTCAAGCTTTTTAAAAAGGATTTCATTATACTGTCTGAAGAATTCCATTTCTTCGCCCAGTGGTTTTGGCGGTTTGGACGTTATTTTTCTTTCTATGTATTCATTTATAATTTGTAATAATACTTTTGGCCCTTGAGTTTTATAGACAAATAGGTCTGCGCCAAGATCGAGTGCAAATTTTTCATCCTTAGGGTCGGTGTAGGTGGCAGTATAGACGATAAAGGGTATATGTTTTAAATTCTCATCTTCTTTCCATAGCTTTACAAGGACAAAACCATCCATGATAGGCATAAAGATATCGCTTATAATGATGTCAGGGGGTGTGGTATGGGCAACATCCAGAGCCTCTTTACCGTTTCTTGCAGTGAGCACATCATAACCATTCGCCTTGAGAAATATTTCAAGGAAATTCAGAATTTCCTGGTTGTCATCAACAATTAAGACCTTTTTCACGACCCATTTTACCCTTTTTCATAACCTTTTTAAGATATGGTGTTCTTCCAAAAGTAATCCTGCTTTCAATCCTGACATCATTAAACTGCGTAAGCCTTTTGTATATGTTAGTCTTTTTGAGTCTTTACAGAATATAGCAAATGTTTATAAAAATATGAACATATTTTTCCATTTTTTTAAATCAACAATTCATCCAGAGAAATCTCAAGAACGGACATCACAGTTAAAAATATAAAACCTATGAACATGCCCACCGCATGGCTCTTCGTCAGGGTTTTTTAAAATCAATTATTAAAGTCATCATCTTTACTTTCTCATTCATACATGATACATGGTATAAAAGATTGAAACCGTTATATTGATTTAAAAGAGGAGATAGGTAAAATGAAAAATTTATTGGAAGGCATTGAAGAGATTCTGCTCATGGGGCCAGGTCCTTCCTGTGTGCCACCGGAAGTGTATAATGCATTGAGCAAGAAAACCATAGGACACCTTGATCCATATTTTATCCAGATAATGGAAGAGTTAAAAGATATGCTGAGAACTATTATGAATACAAAGAATAATCTCACTATCCCCATATCAGGAACAGGTTCTGCAGGCATGGAGGCAGCCTTTGTAAATTTAGTGGAGCCCGGTGATAGGGTGCTCATTATCTTGAACGGTGTCTTTGGCATGAGGATGCAGGATGTTGCCACAAGGCTCGGTGCAAGGGTAGATATTCTTGAATTTTCCTGGGGAACACCGGCTATAACCGAAAGACTTGAAGAAAAGATAAAAAGGGATACATATGATATTGTGGCAGTGGTGCATGCAGAGACATCAACGGGCGTGAAAAACCCCATAGAGGAAATAGGCGATGTTTTAAAGGGAAAGGACACAATCTACCTTGTAGATGCAGTGACAAGTCTGGGCGGCATGGAAGTAAGAATGGATGACTGGAATATTGATGTATTATACAGCGGGACCCAGAAATGTCTCTCATGTCCACCAGGTCTTGCGCCCCTTTCCTTTTCGGAAAAGGCAATGACAAAACTCAATAAACGTAAGTCAAAGGTCCCAAATTGGTATCTTGACCTTACTATGATAGCCAACTATTGGGGACAGAATAGATTGTATCACCATACAGCCCCTGTAAACATGCTTTATGGTCTTTATCAGGCCATTATGCTCATCTTAGAAGAAGGGGTTAATAATGTTTTCGCAAGGCATATGGATGCCCATAAAGCCCTCGTAGAGGGGCTTGAGGGATTGGGGCTTAAGATGCTTGTGGAAGAGCCATATCGTCTTCCTATGTTAAATGCGGTTTGTGTTCCCCATGGCGTTGATGAGCTGTCAATAAGAAGACGTTTAAGGAGTGATTATAAAATAGAGATAGGAGGAGGTCTTGGCCCTCTTGCAGGGAATATCTGGCGTATTGGATTGATGGGACACACGGCAAGAAAACACCATGTAGAAAGACTGATTAAAGCATTGAAGGAGGTGTTGTAAGATAAATCTGATCTTTTCTATGCCCTGCCAATGTCCTTATCTATTGTTTTCCAGAAGAGTTCGTCCATATCCTGGGATAAATAGGTTGAGTGTTTTTTGTCTACTGCTTTAATTCTCTTGTCATAGATGTCTTCAAGCTGGGGTAGAAACACCTTAATTTCAGGTGTATTTTTTACCCTTTCATTGATGATATTTAATTGTTCCTGGGCATTGTCAATATCCTCATTGTTTATGGGTATGCTGTAAAGCATATTCAGTATCTCCATGAGCCTTACTTTTGCCACATAGTCTTCCTCTATGACAACATACTGAGGAATAGAGACTATAAATACAGAGGCATCGATGCCTGATTCTGCTGCCTTTTTCGTAATAAGGTTTATCATGGTTGATGGTCCATGATAGATGATGGGCAACGCATTTACCTTATTTATATCATCTTTGGCATCTTTTCCCATGCCATATCCATTTATAATCAGTGGTCTCGTATGAGGCACAGTATCATACATGCTCCCTATAAGGATATATCTTTTTGCCTTTATTTTTTTAAGCAATTTCAGGATAGAGTCTATAAAGGACTCGGCATTATAATGTGGTTCCAAAATTCGGAGAAGAACAAGGTCTTCTTTGTCTTCCCTTTTTGCAACATGAAAAATTGTATTGGGTATCCTTAAATCATTTATACCTTCTTCATCAATGTGGATAATAGGTCTATATCTTGTAAAGTCATAGAAACAGCCTGGTTTTAAAAGTCTACCAAACTCTTCAGCATCAAACTGCCTTTCTAATTCATTTAAGACCATGCTCCCTACGTTATTAACGTCTATCCATGGCCTGAGCACAGCAAACACCAAAGGTTCATTTATATAATCAATAATTTTATTTATTTGAAAACTGCCTATCTTCAATAATACCTCCTCTAAATCGATTATATCAGATTTATTGTAATCCAGGTAGATTTTTTAAGTTTAAATTAGATAAAAATAAGATTTTGGAAAAAGAGACCTAAAGGTTAAAGGTCTTTTGCTCTGGGGCACGCCTGTAAGACTCGTTTGATTAGTTCTTTAGATTTTCAGAAAAATGAAAAATATTTATATATTTTTTATAGAAATGCTTGACAAGTTTTAAACCACTTTCTAAAATGAGATATAATGGGAAATAGGTTATTTAAATTTTTTGGAGGAGGTGCTAAGTTTTATTTCCTACGCTCTGTTAAATAGGTGGAGGACGATTAAAAACTTATAACTATGGTTAGTATTTCCCACGGCTTGATTAATTTAATTTAGTTTTAGATTAAAAGTTAACAGGGGGAGGGGGTAATTATGTGGGAGAATATAAGTTTTAAAAAGTGTGAATCCTTTCTTACGCTTCATTTCTATCTAAAGAATAAAAGTAACGCATACATCAGACCAACCATAACAATTTCAAGACAAGAGGGTGCAGGAGGTCACACAGTAGCCTCAAATCTTGCCGATTATTTAAAGAACAAATCGTATTCCCATGAGGAATGGACTATCTTTGACAAAAATCTTGTCGAGAGGGTGATTGAAGAATATAGACATCAAAAAAATGTGGCAGATTTTATGGGTGAAGCACATAAATCCATGATAACAGATGCATTTGAAGAGCTCATAGGACTACATCCTTCCACATGGAAATTTATAGAACAGACCAACATGACTATTTCTAAGATTGCCCAGAAAGGTAATGTGATTATAGTAGGTAGGGGTGCAAACATTATCACAAAAGACTTTGAGAATGTATTTCATGTCCGCCTTGTGGGATCTTTCCACAAGAGGGTAAAACAGGTTCAGAAGGTGTATAACCTTAACGAGAAAGAGGCTATAGATTATGTAAGGAAAGAGGATGAAGGTAGAAAACGTTATTTAAAGGATAATTTTGGCTGTGATATAGATGACCCCCTCTTATATCATCTTGTCATAAATACAGATTCTATAGCATTTGATGAAGCAACTAAATTAATAGGTGATGCAGTGATTCATCGATTTAAACTCGATAAACCCGAGAAGACTGTGTTTAAAAAAGAACCGCTATTTAAAGGCATAGAAGCTCGTCAATAAAAGAGGTCAAATTATGCGTGATGTGATAGAAAAGATAGTTTCCACTGAGGGTGAAGCAAAGGCAATAATAGAGAAGGCTCAAGCAGAGCGTGATAAAATCATTGCTGATGCCCGTAAGAAGGCCCAAGAGATAATAGAAAAAGCTCGTCAGGATGCCCTTGCTGAATCTAAAAAAATAGTTGATGCTGGAATAGAAGGAGCGGAGATGGAAAAACAGATGAAGCTTACACAGGCATTAAAGGACATAGAAAATAGATTTAATCTAAAAGAAGGGACAAAAGAACAGGCAATTGAATTTATAATTAGACAGGTATGCAGACTGCCATAATAAATGAAAACAGCGATACTCTGATTATTGCAAAAAAGCAGAGAATAGCCAATGACTTAGATTATCTTACTGCCCTTTTGCACGCCAGATATGGCAAGATGGCAGTGGAAGATAGACTTATTGAGTTATCCCGACTTCAAAGTCTTACCGAGCTATACCAGACAATTTACCCCGATGAAGAAATAGCAGACATAGGAGATTTTCAACGTCTGTGTGTATTTAACCTTGCCTCTGAAATCTACAACTTCAGAAAATACCTATCAGGACCAGGTGTAAGTCTATTAAATTGGATTTTAACTCATTTTCAATTGGAGAATCTTAAGGTTCTTTTGAGGACATTTTTAACAGGGAGATTTTTAGAGAGACTGGATAGATATATTATATATCTTCCAGGGGAATTGTCTTTAGATGTTAAGAATCTGGCAAATGCCTCTACCATAGATGATTTTATTTACATGATGCCAAAAGGTATTTTTCAGGATTGTATGAATAAAGCATTAAGATTATACGGTGATTATAAAAAACCCTTCTTCTTTGAAGCCACCTTGGATAATGCCTATTTCTCAGAGCTTTTAAGGCATGTTAATAGTCTGTCTGATAAAGATAAGGAATCAATCAAATCACTAATATGTCAGGAGATTGATATATTTCATCTCATGCTCATCGTAAGAGGTAGATTTATATACAATCTTTCATCAGATCTGTTTAAACCATTTCATATAGATGGCACACGCCTACCCAAAAGATTTTTCAATGCCATGATAGGAGACCCTGATATCCTTTCTTTGGCAAACCGCATAGAACACCGCATAATAGACCGGCTCCCCATAGAATTTGGGAAAACAGAAGAGGGGAGAGGCGCTGATATATCATTACTTGAGCAACAGGCATGGAGGCGTTTTTATAGATTATCCAATCAGGCGTTTCGTGGAAGTCATATGGGGTTGGGTGCAGTAATGGGTTATATAGGCATAAGACGTATAGAGATTGCCAACCTCATAACAATATCAGAAGGAATAAGGAATAATGCTTTGCCAGAAACAACAAGGAGGCGCTTGATCACAAAGACAGATTCAGAGGTTGTATATGTTTAGTGCCGAGCCTATGATGCAAATCCAGGCAATTGTCCTTGCAAGGGATGAGAGGGATGTATTGAAAGGTTTGGGGCAACTTGGCGTTATTCATCTCACAAGGGCAAAAGCAGGTTCAGGCCATACAACCAGTGAACAGGCTGACATTTATCATAATCTCAATCGTTTAGAGCGTATCCGTAGTGGGATAAATGAACTAAAACAATCAATAGGCATGTCTGAAACATACAAAAAGGAGCTGTCTGATGATATGACAGTTGAAAAGGCAGAAACCCTTCTGTCAAAGATGGAGCAAGAATCAAGAATATTAATAGAAGAAAGACAGCAAATAACACAGCGTCAGCGAGAACTGACAGATACATCAAAGACCCTTTCTCCTTACAGGGGCTTTTCCATACCCCTTGAAGGTGCAAATAGGTTTAACTTTCTCCATTTTGTTACAGGGATTATGCCCAAGCAGAATATCGATAGTCTCGTCAAAGAGGCTGGTGAAAGAGCAGCATTTGTTACTTTGTCACAGCAAAAAGATCAGCAGATCCTACTTGCAATGACAACCAAAGATTATAGTCAGGAACTTGAAAAAATACTTCAAAAGACTGGATTTCAAAAGGACACACTGCCTGTGGTGGACGGTGCCACAGTTGACAGCCTTTTAGAAGAGAACAAGGCAGAACTTGACATACTCGCCTCCCGTCTTGAAGGCGTAAACAAAAAGATGGAGGATTTAAGGACAGTCTTCAGAGAACCTCTTGCAGAGATTGAATCTTTCTTGGATTTAGAATATAAACTCAACGAGGCAAGTCAAAAATTTTCCAGAACAGATGTTACGGTAATACTTAAGGGCTGGACACCTAAACGTGAGATCGAATTAATAAGAAACAGATTGGATGAGATTACAAAGGGTAAATATATCCTCCATATTACACCCCCCGATAAATCAACTGAGGAACAGATTCCTGTTCTGTTAAGACATCCGTGGTATCTAAGACCATTTGAGATGCTTGTGGAAGCATATGGTCTTCCAAGTTATAGGGAATTGGAGCCAACCCTATTTGTCGCCTTAAGTTATGTAATCATGTTCGGGATGATGTTTGGGGATGCAGGTCATGGTTTGGTTCTGGCAGGCTGTGGTATAGCTGCCCTTATTATGGGACGATCCAGGCAAGTTAGAGATTTTGGGGTTTTATTAATCTTTGTGGGCATATCGAGCATTATATTTGGTATCGTATATGGAAGTTATTTCGGTATAGAGGAATTAAAAAGATACGCCATATGGCATGACCCTATTGACTGCGATCCCATTATGCTCATGTTTGGGGCAATTGCTATTGGTATTGTTATGATAAGCCTTGGGCTTTTCCTCAATGCCATAAATCATTTTAAAAGAGGTGACATTATAGCCGGGATTCTGGACAAATTTGGTTTAATAGGCATTGTATTTTATTGGGGTGCACTTTTTATATTGATAAAAGGTGCTGCCATAAAGGCACATGGACTTATGGGCCTTTTTATTGCCCTTTTCCTGGGAATACCTATAATAGGTTGGGCAATCAAAGAGCCAATAGAACACATACTTAAAAGTAAAAGACAGGGACATCATGAGGGTGAAGAAGGTTTAGGCGCAGCAATTATGGAATCATGCGTTGGTGCCTTTGAGGCAATACTCAGTTATCTTGCCAATACCATAAGCTTTGTCCGTCTTGCCGCTTATGCCATGAGCCATGCAGCACTGCTCTTTGCAGCATTCATGGTAGCCAGAGAGGTAAGGGGTATCCCTTTTGTAGGTGGGGCGTTCAGTATAGTTATTATCATACTGGGAAATATTGTGGCTATTGTCTTGGAGGGTGTTATTGCCTCGGTGCAGGCATTACGTCTTGAGTATTATGAATTTTTCGGTAAATTTTTCTCAGGGAGCGGTAAGCCTTTTGAGCCTTTTTATATTGCCTTAAAAGATGAAGGGAAGGTTTATGAGAGAAAAGGTTGAGACAAAACCTCGAAATAAAAAAGAAGAGGGATCCAAATCAATTAAATCCTTTTGGAGGTGTTACATGATGAGGTTGCCATTATGGCGAACAGGATTAATAGGTGGTTTTTTAGTGTTTTTATTATTGCCTGATGCTATTGTATTCGCTCAAGAGGCTGCCCGTGGAAGTGCTTCGGCTGATTTGATAGCAGCATATAAGACCATTGGTTTGGGTCTTGCTGCTGCCTTTGCCATAGCAGCTACAGTTTGTGGCGCAGCCTATGCTGTTGGTCGTATTGGGTCTGCAGCCCTTGGCGCAGCAGCAGAAAAACCAGAATTGTTGACCCGAAGTATCCTTTTTGTAGCATTGGCAGAAGGGCTTGCAGTGCTTGGTTTTGCCATTGCCATGATGTTGATACAGAAGATGTAGGAAACCAACAATGAAGTTTTTTTGCATTGCCGATGAGGATACAGCGCTGGGTTTCAGGCTTGCAGGAATAGAATCGAGGGTTGTAAAGACACCAGAACAAGCCCATAAGGCAATAAACGAGGCGCTTGTGGAATCTGACTGCGGAATAGTTATAATCAATGAGAAGGTGGCAGGCTGGATAAGGTCCCAGATAGATAAAATTAGGATGGAAGTTAGTAGGCCTCTTATCGTAGAGATACCAGGGCCTGAAGGCCCTATAGAAGGAAGAAAGAGCCTAAGGGAATTCGTCCAGGAGGCTGTGGGAATAAGTGTTGGATAAAAGGGGCATAATATGACAACAGAACAAAATTCTACTGAAAGATTACGGGAAGAGATTCTTGCAGATGCAAGAAAAAAGGCTGATGAACTGATCTTGAGTGGTAAGAAGGAGGCAGATGCCATATTGGTAGCTGCAGGTAATGAGGCTGCAAGGATAAGACAGGAGATAATAGATTCGGCACTCAAAGAGGCTGATAGAAAAAGCGAATTAATATTGGCAACCGTCCCTGTAGAAATCGGAAAATTCAAGGCAGAGCGTATAGAATCTATCCTTGAGTCTATTTATGAAGAGGCGAACAAGAAAATACAGGACATTGGAAGTATGAACTATACAGAGGTATTGATAAATCTTGCAGCAGATGCCATAAACAAGATGGCAGGGGATTTTTTTAATTTAAAAATCTCATGGTCTGATATCAATTTTGATGGCAATTTTCTTATTAATGAAATATCAAGGCGAATAAACCGTCCAGTTACCATTACCATATCAGAGGAGACAGATATTATGGGAGTTGGTATTGTTGTTGAAGACCATGAAGGTCGGCAGATATGGGATAATCGACTATCAGAGAGATTAAAACGTCTATGGCCCGCGATGAGACGAAAGATTGCATTGGATGCAGGTTTTGCTATGTAATATTGTTAAAGGAGGGGTTGGTCCATGACTATTGCTTATAAGATACCTGAACCAGTAGCTACCCGAATCAGCGGTCCTATTGTAACAGCTATAGGTATGCACTCGGCACAGATGTATGAGGTAGTCCAGGTAGGAGATCTGGGTCTTGTGGGTGAGGTGGTAAGATTGATAGGAGATCAGGCTACGATCCAGGTCTATGAAGATACAACCATGTTAAAACCAGGTGCACCTGTGAAGCGGACAGGGGCACCTTTGTCTGTGTGGCTTGGTCCAGGACTCGTGGGTAATATATATGATGGTATTCAACGTCCCCTGCCTGGTATTCAGGCACATAGTGGTGCATGGATAAGAAGGGGAGAAAAGGTTGACCCTCTTGATTCAGTAAAAAAATGGACATTTGAGCCTATGGTTTCAGTTGGTGATGATTTAATGCCTGGTCAGGCCATAGGAAAGGTGGTTGAGACACCATTGGTCAATCATCTGGTAATGATACCGCCAGATTTATCAGGTAGGGTAAAAAAGATTGTAAATAAGGGTGATTATAGTATACTTGAACCTATTGCCCTTATAGAGAAGGCTGGTGAACTTCATGAACTCACCATGGTGCAGCGCTGGCCTGTTCGACTTCCAAGACCTATCCACGAGAGGTTACGTATTATTCAACCTCTTATTACTGGGCAACGTATAATAGACACATTTTTTCCAATAGGGAAAGGAGGCGCAGCAGCTATCCCTGGTGGATTTGGGACAGGTAAGACCATAACCCAACACCAGCTCGCCAAGTGGTCAGATGCAGATATAATTGTATTTATTGGGTGTGGAGAAAGGGGAAATGAGATGACTGAAGTGCTTCGTGAATTCCCTGAACTTACAGACCCTCGCTCCGGCAGGCCATTAATGGAAAGGACGATACTCATTGCCAATACCTCTAATATGCCTGTGGCAGCTCGTGAAGTCTCCATTTATACAGGGATTACCATAGCCGAATATTACAGGGATATGGGTTTGAATGTGGCTGTTTTTGCCGATTCAACAAGTAGATGGGCTGAGGCATTAAGAGAACTTGCAGCAAGATTGGAAGAGATGCCTGCTGAAGAGGGATTTCCTGCATCGCTTCCCACAAGGCTTGCACAGTTTTATGAACGAGGGGGCGCTGTTACAACCCTTGCAGGGAATCAGGCATCTGTAAGTATTGTGGGGGCCGTAAGTCCTCCAGGTGGTGATTTTTCTGAGCCTGTCACCCAGCACACAAGAAGGTTTATTAGGTGTTTCTGGGCACTGGATACAGAGTTGGCAAATGCCCGCCACTATCCGTCCATACACTGGTTACACTCTTATTCAGAATACGTAGAGGATGTAAGCCCATGGTGGCAGAATCAATCGCCAGATTGGATAGATTTGAGGAATGAGGCAATGACGCTTCTGCAGAGAGAAGAGCGTCTCCAGCAGATAGTAAAGCTTGTAGGTCCTGATGTCCTACCTGATAGCCAAAAACTTATACTTTTTGTTGCTGAGATGATAAAGGATGGATTTTTAGCCCAGAGCGCCTTTGATGAAAATGATATGTATTGCACCCCAGAAAAACAGATAATGCTATTACGTCTCATCCTTAATTTCTATAAAAAAGGGAGAGATTTGATTCAGGCTGGGGTGCCATTGACAAGAATAAGGCAATTAGGATGTGTTGCGCAGATTATAAGGGCTAAGATTGCTTACAGTAATAAAGAACTTGGCAAGGTTCTGGAATTAGAAAAATCGGCTATGGAGGAGATGGATGAGTTGGGAAAAGAATTCAATATAGGTGAGGGACAGATTATATGCAGACCAGCATAGAATTTGAAGATAAGGGTTTACAGTATATAGGTGCTACGAGGATTGAAGGACCACTTGTAGTAGTGGAAAGGGTTAGGGATGTAGGCTATGACGAGATAGTAGAGATAATTGATTCAGCAGGCAGACCACGTTTTGGCCGTGTCCTGGACATATCTGATAAGCAGGCAGTAGTTCAGGTTTTAGAGGGAACAACAGGCCTGTCTAACAGGAATCTGAGAGCCCGTTTCCTTGGAGAAAGTTTTCGGCTACCTGTTTCGAGACAGATGCTTGGTCGTGTCTTTGATGGATTGGGTAGACCTGCTGATGGTGGCCCACCTCCTCTTTCTGCTGAGCTCAGAGATGTAAATGGAATGCCCATAAATCCTTATGCAAGGCGATATCCCAGAGAGTTTATCCAGACAGGGTTGTCTGCCATTGATGGGATGAATGCCCTGGTGAGAGGTCAGAAACTACCTATTTTTTCAGGGAATGGCCTACCCCATGACAGGCTTTCTGCTCAGATTATGAGACAGGCAAGGCTTCTTGAAGAAGAGGTAGAATTTTCCATGGTCTTCGCTGCTATGGGTGTAAAACACGATGTGGCAGAATTTTTTATAAGGAATTTTAGGGAGTCTGGAGCCCTTGCAAGGGCAGTGATGTTTTTCTCTCTTGCTGATGCCCCAAGCGTTGAGAGGCTTCTAACTCCCAGGGTTGCCTTGACCTTAGCTGAACACCTTGCCTTTGACTGTGGTCAGCACGTCCTTGTCCTTCTTACAGATATGACAAACTACTGTGAAAGCCTTCGTGAGGTAGGAACAGCAAGAGGTGAGATACCAGGACGTAAAGGATATCCAGGTTATCTTTACTCAGACCTTGCAAGTATCTATGAGAGGGCAGGACGTATCGAGGGTTCTCCAGGCTCAATCACTCAGATGGCTATACTTACTATGCCAGCAGATGATATAAGCCATCCTGTCCCTGACCTTACAGGTTATATTACAGAGGGCCAGATTGTTCTGGACAGGGATCTGTTCCAGAGAGGTGTTTATCCACCCATAGCAGGGCTTCCAAGCCTTTCCAGACTAATGAAGGATGGGGTTGGAAAGGGCTACACAAGGGAGGACCATCCTATACTGGCGAGCCAGCTATTTGCCTGTTATGCCTATGTAAAAAGGGTAAGAGGGCTCGCCGATGTCATAGGAGAGGAAGAATTGAGTGCCCTTGATAAACAGTATTTGAAGTTTGGTGAGGCATTTGAGATGCGTTTTTTAAGGCAAGGGGAATATGAAAACAGATCCATTGAGACCACCCTTGAGCTTGGATGGGATGTATTATCAACGCTACCCAGGGATGAGTTGCATCGTGTGAGCGACGCCCTTCTTGACAGGTTTTACAGGGAAAATAAGGATGCCAATATCTGTGAGGTAAGCGCTTAGAGGATAAAAAAACAAAGAGAAGATAAATATGGCAAAATTAAACATTGCCCCTACTAAGTCCAATCTTCTTACACTCCAGAGACAACTTGAGTTTGCTGAAGAAGGCTATGACCTCCTTGAACAGAAAAGACAGATACTTATATTTGAGCTAATGAGTAGGCTGGAGCGTGCCCGCGAGACAGAGCAGAGAGTAGTTGAATTACTAAAAAAGGCCTTTACAGCATTGCAGAACGCCTCTATGGATATTGGATCAGAGGCATTAGAAAAGGCATCCATGGCTGTAAAAATGGAACATGAGATTGAGATAACAGATCAGCACCTTATGGGCATGAGGATACCGAGAATCAAGGCAAAAACCGAGTTGCCTGGAGTCCATTTTGGTATAACAGGCACCTCCGCCAGTGCAGACATGGCTATGGAGGGGTTTGTAAATGTGCTTCCTGTTATCGCTGAGCTTGCAGAACTCTCCAATGCAGTCATAAGATTGGCACAGGAATTAAGAAAGACCCAGAGGAGATGTAATGCCCTCTCAAAGATATTTATGCCCAGCTATAAAGAGACCATCAATTATATAATCGGAACATTGGAAGAAAGGGAGAGAGAGTCTTTTGTTATCATGAAGATGGTAAGAGATCGCCTTGAGCAGTCAATGTCAGACAATGATTAATACGAAAAGATTTTGCAATCTTTATATATTAAATGAATCATAAGCCCAGTCTTTTGTTATTAAATGTTTTAAAGGTGATGACAATAGTTTATTTGTATGCTATATAAAAAGGTAAGATAGACTACATAATCGTAAGGAGGAATAAATGGAAGCACAAGAGATTACCAACACTTACTGCCGCATCTTTGATGAAGTGGTGCCAATCTTAACAACCATTTACAAGGGTTTTGTAAGTCAGAAGATCGAACTCCTAAAGGATAGCAGGACAAAGTTAAGAGACATTTGGAAGAAACATCTTCCTGCTGTCGAGGAGATTATTGGTGATAGAGAGAAAACTGAGGCAGAGAAACGTTTTGTTGCTGCATTACCACACCTACAGCGCGTTGCCCTTGCCATAGACAATCTTATTGACAGGATGGAGACAAAGATACAGGCAGATGTTTTGTTTTCCCCAAAAGCCATTGAAGAGATAAAAAATCTCATGCTTGCAGTGGGGTTAGAATTCACAGATGTTAAAAATTATTGTATGAGTGGAAATCCGGAGGCTAAGGAAAAGATAAAGGCAGATTTTGAAAAGGTATGGAAGCTCATCTCTGAATATGAGATAACCCATCAGAACCGTTTGATAATAGGCGTCTGTATGCCTAAGGCATCTTATCTATATATTGATATAACAGATTCATTGAAGAAAATAGGGAAAGAGCTTGTTGATTTTGCTGAAGCAGCATAGTAAAGAGGGTTATCCCAGATAACCCTCTAAAAAAAGATTTAAAAAGTCTCCGGCAAATCTTTAGGCAAATTTTTGAGATAAATAATTTCATTATAAGGGCATTTATGATGTGCCCAGAGTAAGAGGTCTTTTTAAAAGTCTCAAAAAATATACCTTATTACTATAAAACCGCCTATCAACAGGACGGTAAAGACAATACATAAAATATTAAAATATCTGTCTATAAAACCCTTGATGGGTTTTCCAAAGGCGTATATTAGACCTGCCACAATAAAGAAACGAAGGCTCCTCGATACAACAGATGCGATTATAAAAACAGGAAAGGATATCTTGAAAGCCCCTGCGCTGATTGTAAAGACCTTATAAGGTATAGGGGTAAAACCTGCTATACCTACTGCCCATGCATCGTATTTCATATATAATTGCTGGACATATGTATATTGTTCATTAAAACCATAAAAGGCAAGGATCTTCATCCCTATGGTATCCATAAATGTTATACCTATTAGATATCCAAAGGCACCGCCTAAAACAGAGCCTATAGAGCATATAAGTGCATAATAAAAAGACCTTGTAGGTATAGATAGACAAAGGGCAATAAGCAGGACATCAGGAGGCACAGGAAAGAAGGATGACTCGGTAAAGGCAAGGAGAAAGAGTGCAGGGGTTCCATAAGGCGTGTCTGCCCAGTGGAGCACCCAATCATAAAGCCTTTTTATTATATTTTGTTTTGTTGCTAAAGCTTGTTCCAATTATCAACCTCCCTTTTCATTCATATAGCATGACGAGTTTATAGACCAAAACACCTGAAATATCAAGCCTTAAAATGAGGTTATCTATGATTTTAACGATCAGTCATCTTGTTTTGTGTTTTTTTTATGACCTTTATTTTACAGGGCATATTTTTATGAACAAGAGTTTTCTTCAGGTTGCAGTATATGGCTATAAAGGTCCTGCAGCTACCTGAGCCATCTAATCCCTGCTCCTTGGGCACCTCGGCATGTTCGCACAGGAGATCACAGAAATTTAAAAGTATATCACTCATTTATTAGCCTCTTTGCTGCTTCATAGGATTTTTTCAATATATCGGGGTTTTTCAATATCTCACCTTTTTTATCTATACCTGTAAAACCCAGGGCTTCATGGACAGGGATGCTTATTGACCTCAAGAATGCTGTTGCCTGTGCTTCTCCACATTTTATGCCCGTATCCTTTTTCATACCACCAACAAGCAGCACGAGACCTCTTCTTCCGTATATACCCTGGGGTATCTCTCTTTTTAGGAGGTATTTTTCACACCATAGAGCCTGACATCTATCAATCATGACCTTTGATTGAGCAGATAGCCCTGAAAAAAATATGGGGGAGGCAAGAATAATCCTGTGCGCCTCCCTTATGGCTTCGTATATTTCATCCATATCGTCTTTAATAATACAAGTCCCTGTATTATCACATCCTCCACAATCCTGACAAGGTTTTATAACCATATTATTTAGCCTGAAGACCTTTAGATTATGTTTTTTTTGGTCTATGGCTTTTAATGCCTCGTTTAATAACAGTTCTGTGTTACCATTTATTCTTGGACTTCCATTGAATACAACAATTTTCATATATGCTTGAGGTAAACTCAATATATCCCTTATCAATCTACTTTATAAAAGGCAACCTTTTTTGCTCCGCACACAGGACAAATCTCAGGGGCATCTTTTTCAGCAGTGTAACCGCAAACCTTGCATATATAATAATCAAATTCTTCGTTCTTTCCCAGGTTTTCAAGTGCCTTTTTATAGAGGTTTGCATGGACCTTCTCTACTTCATTGGCAATATGAAAACTCCTTTCTGCGCTTTTATTTCCTTCTTCTTGGGCTGTCTTTATCATTGCAGGATACATGCTCTGAAATTCATAAGATTCACCGTTTATTGCCTCTTCCAGGTTTTCTTTTGTGGATTTTATACCTTTAAGCTCCCTTAGGTGATTGTGAGCATGGACTGTTTCTGCCTCTGCCGCAGCCCTAAAGAGTTTTGCCACCTGTTTGTATCCCTCTTCCTCTGCCTTTTTTGCAAATGCAAGATATTTTCTATTTGCCTGTGATTCCCCTGCAAATGCAGCCTTAAGGTTTTCCTCTGTTTTTGCCATAATAAATTCCTCCTTTCATCTATTATTTTCGCCATGATATTCTTTTACCTTCTTAGCAAACTCTCTACCGAAATCATAACATTTATCTTTGTCTTCTCTGGATGGTTTATACTGGATTTGTATCCCTGGTTCAAAGACCTCAAGGCTCATCTTTTTCAACATCTCATATGCCTCTTTTACACCTCCACCACCCCAGCCAAAGCTTCCAAAGGCACCCACAATCCTGTTTTTAGGTCTAAGACCTCCAAGATGATATAAAAACTCTGCTACAGATGGAAACATCACATTGTTTATCGTTGGTGTTCCAATTAGACAGCCTCTTGCCTTCCAGAACTCTTTTATGGCGACACTCATGGCCGTTGCCCTGAGTTTTATTACCTTACAATCAACACCCTCATCCTTTATACCCTGCATTATAGGCACTGTCATCTGTTCTGTGCTATGCCACATGGTATCGTATATTATTGTGACACTGAGATTGCACTTACCGCCGGCAAGTTCAAGGTATGTCTGGATTATTTTTCCAGGGTCTTTTCTCCATATAACACCGTGGTCTGGAGCTATCATATCTATCTCTATTCCAAGTTTTACTATCTCTGCGATCTTGTTTTTTATAAGCTGTCCAAAAGGCATCAGTATATTTGCATAATAATCTATGACAGCATCCTCCAACTCAAACTGGGATGCACAGGCTACAAATTCATCGTCAAACCTTGATGTGGTGGCAATGTGCTGGCCAAAGGCATCCTGTGAAATCAAGAGTTTTGCCTCTTTAACATATGTTACCATAGAGTCAGGCCAGTGGAGCATAGGTGTCTCGAGGAATAAAAGGTTATATCTTCCTATATTTAGCGTCTCTCCATTCTTTACAACCTTAAACTTCCATTGGGATGTATCAAAATATCTATCAAGACCTTTTTTACCTCTTTCTGATATGTATATGGTTGCATTAGGGCATAGAGACATTATAGATTCTATACTGCTTACATGGTCTGGTTCTATGTGATTTATTACCACGTTCACAATCTCTGAAGGGTCGACCACATCTTTTATGTTATCTATGGTTATGTGATTGAAATCATGCTTCACAGTGTCTATTAAGGTAATATCCCTATCTTTTATAAGGTAATTGTTATAGGTCGTTCCATTATGCGTAATATAACCATGAAAATCCCTTATTGCCCAATCTATTGCACCTACCCAATATATTCCTGGTTTTATCTCCACAGCTTTCATAAAACCTCCTATTTTTTTATTAATATTTTTTTATGAGCTTCTCATGGTGAAAGGAAATATAAAAAAATCCTTATAAAAATTCAAGGAAATATTTGACTAATGAAGGCGCTATGAATTATTTATTAACATCTAAAAAATGCCGAAGACGGGACTCGAACCCACACAGGCGTATTGCCTACTAGATCCTGAATCTAGCGCGTCTACCAATTCCGCCACTTCGGCATTATATTTAGACTATAGATATACCACATTTATGTCAAGAGGTGTATATGAAAATTTTCTACTCTGTCAACGATATAGAGAGATTTTCAAGTCCTGTTCTCACCATAGGCAATTATGACGGTGTCCATATAGGCCATCAAAGGATAATCAAGAGGGTAATAGAGGTAGCAGGCTCAATGGGTGGAACGCCTATGCTTATGACCTTTCATCCCCATCCTTTAAGTATATTGAGACCTGAAAGGCATTTAGGGTTATTGATGCCTTTTTATATAAAAAAGAGGTTTATAGAAGGATATGGTATTGAGGTGCTCATTGCCATGGAGTTTACCGATACATTGAGAAATACCCTACCTGAGGTTTTTGTCAACGATATGCTAATGGAAAAAATTGGCATAAAAGCGCTTATAGTGGGGTATGATTTTAAATTCGGCAGAGGTGGTTCAGGCAATACAGAGACCCTCAAGGATATGTGTTCATCAAAAGGGATATATTTCGAGGCCGTAGATGCTGTAACCCTTGATGGTGATAAGGTGGGCAGCAATAGGATCAGAAGGCTGATCCTTGAAGGAAATGTTCATAGGGCATCACAGCTTCTTGGTAGACCATATTTTATTGAAGGAAAGGTTATAGGAGGAGAAAAAAGGGGGAGGGCAATCGGGTATCCTACTATCAATCTTGACACGTCCTTTGATATCATACCTAAACAGGGTGTCTATATAAGCGAGATAGGTTTAGAATCAAACAGGTTTCCTTCAGTTACAAATATAGGTCGTAACCCCACATTTAACGGAAAAAAACTAACCATAGAGAGTTTTATCCTTGATTTTAATGAAGATATCTACGGAAAAGACATTGCATTATATTTCCATGACCACATAAGGGATGAAAAGAGGTTTAACAGCCCTGAGGAACTAAAGGAGCAGATTAGTAAAGATGTAGATAAGGCAAAGGAATTCTTCAATAAAAAGGTAATCATTAGCAAAACACGGTAAAGTGCAAGGTTAGATGCATGTAGATAGTGAATTGTGACCAATGATGATGTAGGTGCGGGTGTATTATAGGGGTTAGTTTTTAGTAGGGTGGCGGATCTTGGCTGAAATTCTTTGTGATTATATTTTTAATCATTATAATAAATGGCTTTAAAATCAACTATTTAAGACCAAAAACATTTGACAAAATCCATAAAGTTTACATATGATTTTTCTATCTATTGAATAAGTGTAAAAATAATATCAGCCCGCATAAAGGAGGCCACACCTTTTATTTATTCATATTACACATGACGGCCAAGCTGTGTAACTTAGATTACGCAACAGGTTGGAGGCTTTTTATAGATTTTATAATCTGAATGTGGCCTGTCTAACTACCCCTGTTTCTACTTCTTTTATTTGAATCCTCAATTCTTTTGGTTTTTTAGATTCACCTGGGAAAAATATAAACCCGTGTCCTATCTCTCCTGATAAAATAGGTTTATTTTTAAGGTTTCTGTTCTGGAGATCCTCCCTTATCCTATCTTTGGATTCTTCATCAGTGAGCCCTTTGGCGCCACCTACGGTCATACCGACAGCAGCACCCATAGCAGCCCCCTTGCCTGCAGCACTTAAAACATTCTGACCGGAGATGATACCTATGGCAGCACCTATGGCACCACCTGCAATACCTGCAAGGACACTACCTTTCGCAGCCTCTGACGCCATAGGCCCGTATTTTGTTTTTGAGTATATTCTTTCATATGCAAGACTTGATTCAAGCACTGGCCAGAGATTATTGTCTGCATCTACAAGAAATGTCTGATTGGAGACTATGATTAATTGATGCTGGCCCTTATTATCAAATATCAACTGGACTGGTATAATACCTGCACCCAATATATCGAAACCAAAGGCATTTTCTGCTTCTTTACTATCTTCAAATACCTTTACTGCCACATCAGCCCCTGAGACATTCGCCATATTTGGGTAAGCTGATGGCAATTTAAAAGGGACCACCTGGGTCTGATAGCTCTGACACGATGTTATAAAAAAAACAAAAACTGTTAAAAGGCAAAATAAAATCGATCTATTTATCTTCATCTTGCTCTCCCTTTCCCTATGAATTTACACATTACAAATCAGTCTAATTAAGTTCGATAACATTGTCAACATCAAAACTTTTTTTGAGGATTTTAGTTTTTTGTTGAATTCGTTTTTTTAATTTCAGATAATTAGGATAATGTGTTATTTTTTAAAAAGTGAGGGATGTATTATGAGATATATTTTAAAAAGGTATATAATTGTATGCACTATCTTTTTTATCATTTTCATATCTGTAGGTTTGCTATATGGTGAAGAAAAGGGAAAAGATTTTAAGGAGGAGTTAGCAGGCATAGAGTTTGTATTTATAAAAGGCGGTTGTTATGGCATGGGTGATACATTTGGAGAGGGTTTTGTTAATGAACAGCCTGTCCATAATGTTTGTGTGAAGGATTTTTATATGGGCAGATATGAGGTAACGCAGGGTCAGTGGAAGGCTATCATGGGTGATAACCCTGCAAAGTTTAAAGTTCAGGACAATTATCCTGTGGAGAGTGTAAGCTGGGATGATGCCCAGGAATTTATAAAAAGGCTGAATAATAAAACTGGAAAGAGGTATCGGCTACCATCAGAGGCTGAATGGGAATATGCATGTAGGGATGGCGGTGAAAAACAGAGGTTTGCCGGTGTTTCTGATTGGTCTCTTTTATATTTATATGGAAATTTTTGCGATAAAAACTGTGAGTTTAGCTGGAAGACCCCTGATCAGGATGATGGCTATAAAAACACTGCGCCTGTAGGCACATATAAACCCAATAAACTTGGGCTCTATGATATGACAGGCAATGTGTGGGAATGGGTTTTAGATGTCTATGATAAAGATGCCTATAAGAGACATGAAAAAGATAACCCTATTAACCTCGTAGGAGGCAACGAGAGGGTTGCTCGGGGCGGTGGATGGAGAAGCGAGATAAGGCGTTCAAGGTGTTCTTATAGAACCAGGGATGCCCAGAATGACAGAAACATGCTCATAGGTTTTCGTCTTGCTTTAGATTAGTGAGAATTTTTTTAGCCTTAGGGCACAAAATTTAGCCATAAATGATAAGCCTTTTAGTTCTGGCTGCATATGAAATCTTCAAATCTCTCTGAGCTCTTTGTGATTTTTGAGAGATAATATATTATAACGGAATTTGCTCGAGAAAACAGAGGGCACAAGAGAGGCTTTAAGAGTATATTGTTTTGCCATCAGAATGGGGATATTTTTTATTCTGATGGTTATATTTTGTAAATGCTTAGAGTAAAGGGTCTCTATAGACTATCTTTCCATTGACCATGGTTAGTAAATTCTTCCCTTTCAATCTCCAACCGTGGAAGGGAGTATTTTTACCCTTTGAATAGAACTTGTTTTTATCAACAGTCCATTCAATATTTGGGTTGAAAACTATTATATCTGCCGCCTTTCCTATGCCTATTTCACCGTAAGGTAGATTTAGAAGACTTGCGGGATTTACGGTAAATTTCTCTATTAGTTCCTCTATGGTTAAAATACCTTCATGGACAAGGTTCAGAGAAAGAGGCAGGGCTGTCTCTAAACCTGAGATGCCTGAAGTAGCTAAATTAAATTCCACGTCCTTTGATGTCAAGTCATGGGGGGCATGGTCTGTGGCAATTATATCTATTACCCCGTTTCTTAAACCTTCTTTTATTGCCTCCACATCATCTTTTGAGCGTAATGGTGGATTGACTTTTGTGTTAGTGTCAAAGCCTATAGTTGCCTCATGGGTGAGTGTAAAATAATGGGGGCATGTATCGGCGGTAATCTTTTTATACCTTGACTTCGCATTTCCTATTATCTCAACGCTGCCTGCTGTGGATATATGGGTAAGATGGATTGAAGAACCCACATATCGGGCAATGGCTATATCCCTGGCTACAATTATCTCTTCTGCTATACAAGGGACTGCTTCGAGTCCTGTGAGAAGGGAAACTGTGCCTTCATGGACATAACCTTTTGAAAGCTCAGGGTCTTCACAGTGGGATATGACAGGGATATTAAATATCTTTGTATATTCCAGGGCTTTTCTTATTAATTCTGCATTCCTTACCGACTTTCCATCGTCTGATATGGCCACAATCCCTGCCTCATACATCTCGCCGATCTCTGAAAGTTCCTCACCGTTTAGACCTTTTGTGATGGAACCACAGGGAAATACACGGCAGTAGCCTTCTAACTTTGCCTTTTTTGTTATATATTCGGTTATACTTTTGTTATCGTTGATAGGGTCTGTGTTTGCCATGCACACCACTGAGGTAAAACCACCGCAAACTGCAGCCATAGTTCCTGTTTTTATAGTCTCTTTATATTCATAGCCAGGTTCCCTTAAATGTGCATGGATATCGATAAATCCAGGGGCAAGTATATGGCCTGTTGCATCTATGACCTCATCTTCATTTCCTTTTTGTTTTAGACTTTTCCCTATCTTTTCTATTTTCCCATCTTTTATCAATACATCAAAGGTCTCGTTTATATGATTTTTTGGGTCAATGACCCGGCTATTTTTTATGAGTATTATCATGTCCCACGCCCTGCAAGGAGATATAGGATGGCCATACGAATGGCAACGCCATTTTCCACTTGATCGAGTATAACAGAATAAGGACCGTCTGCAACCTCATCGGTGATTTCTACACCCCTGTTCATAGGCCCGGGGTGCATGATAATCACATCTTTTTTTGCCTTTTCCACGTGGACTGCCTTGAGCCCATATAGGTTTGAATATTCTCTCACTGAAGGTATATATGAGATACCTCCCCGTTCTTTCTGTATCCTCAACATCATTATAACATCTGCATCCAATACTGCCTTGTTTATGTCATACTCCACCTTTACCCCCAACTCATGGAGGTGTGGAGGAATCATGGTAGGAGGGCCTGAACATACAATCTCTGTGTCAAAATTTTTTAAGGCAAATATATTCGAACGTGCAACCCTGCTATGTATTATATCGCCTATGATTACCACCTTGAGACCATCTATCCTTTCCTTTTTTTCCTTAATGGTAAATAGGTCAAGAAGGGCTTGAGTGGGGTGCTCATGGGCGCCATCTCCACCGTTTACTACCGATGACTTCATCAACCTTGATAGCATATGGGGTGCACCAGGCATACTATGTCTTATTACAATAACATCAGGCTTCATGGATTCGAGATTCTTTGCAGTATCTTTAAGGGTTTCACCTTTAACATAACTGCTTGTGCTTGCCGAGATATTTATTGTATCTGCACTTAACCTTTTGGCTGCTATCTCAAATGACGTCCTTGTCCTTGTGCTTGGTTCATAAAATAGAGTTATTATTGTCTTGCCCCTCAAGGTAGGCACCTTTTTTATCTCTCTCAATGATATCTCTTTAAAGGATTCAGCAGTCTCAAGAATAAGAATGATTTCTTCCTTTGTTAGGTCTTTTATCCCGAGGAGGTCTTTTTTTATCCAGTCCATTATATTTCCATTATTATAACTTCGTCCTTGCCGTCAACTTCTTTCAGCCTTACAAGCACCTCTTCCCCTGCATTTACGGTTGTGTAAAGTATGCCAGCATAATCCGGATGAATGGGTAGTTCCCTGTTGCCTCTATCAACGAGGACGCCGAGTTGTATCTTCTGGGGTCTTCCCAGGTCCATAAGGGCGTCTATGGCTGCCCTTGTTGTCCTTCCAGTGTGCATGACATCGTCAATGAGAACTACAATCTTGTTGTTGATATCAAAAGATATATCTGTCTTTTTTACTATAGGGGATTTGAGTTTGAATATATCGTCCCTATACATGGTGATATCCAGTATCCCCAAGGGTAATTGTATCTTTTCTATCTTTTCTATCTTATCCTGAATCCTTTTTGCAAGATAAACCCCCCTTGTTCTTATACCTATGAGGCAGAGGCTAAGGCACCCTTCATTCTTTTCAAGGATCTCATGGGTTATCCTTGTTAATGTTCTGTCGATTGCCTTTTTATCCAGTAATGTCTTTTTTTTCATCGGTCACCCATATATATTGCCTTATTATGGCAGTCCTTCACACATGATAGACATTCTATACAATCCTCAGGGGATGATACAATGACCTTATCGCCCATGGTTTTAAAGACATCATAAGGACATATGATTACACAATCACCACAAAGGTCACATTTGTTGCTGTCTATTACAGGTATCATTTTGTCAAAATTATTTCAACTATAATTAGTTTATCAAAAAAAATCAATCATATTTAATTGTGAGAAATTTCTCTTGACAAAATTTATAGATGGTTATAACTTTGGTATGTTTTATCACAAAATTGTTCCATTAATTTTTTAAATGAGGTTTTAGGTGTTAAAGTCTTTAAAATTAAGAGTTATACTCGTCCTAATTTTTCTTGTGGTTTCTATAGTCTTCTGTCTGCCCAATGTGATAGATGTGAAGGGCTTTTGGAAGAGATATCTACCATCAGATAAGATTCATCTGGGGCTTGACCTCAAAGGTGGTATGCATCTCCTTCTTGAGATGGATACATCCAAGATGATGGACAATCTCCTGGACAGAAAATTCAGTAACTTTAAGGATGCCATGATAAGGGATGGGATACGATTTTTAGGCCTTAATAAAAAAGACAACGGCATATCAGTTATCATAAGGGCAGAGCAAAAAGACAAACTTTACAATCTCGTGGGTAAGGAGTTTTCTGATTTCAAGGCAGGGGGTCAGAAGGCAGAGGGTGAAAATCTTGTTTTGGATTTTATCTTCTCGGAAAAGGACATCTCCCATATTAGAGAAAATGCCGTTAACCAGGCACTTGAGACCATAAGAAACAGGATAGACCAGTTCGGTGTTACTGAGCCTGTTATTGTCAAACAGGGTGACAACCAGATACTCGTTCAGCTTCCAGGTATAAAAGACCCACAGAGGGCACTTGAGCTTATTGGAAGGACTGCACAACTGGAGTTCAAATTGGTAGATGAGGAGAATGCAGCAAGATATACAGGTGGACCTGTGCCAGAGGGTGATGAGGTCCTGCCTTTGAAAACAAGAAACAGGGACACAGGCATAGTTACCACGGTGCCCATACTGCTTAAAAAACAGGCGCTCCTCACAGGGGAACTCTTAACAGATGCAAGGGTAAAGATAGGCGGCGAGTTCAACAATGAACCTTATGTGGCCATAGAATTCAATTCAGAAGGTGCAAGGATATTTGACAAGATAACGGCCGAGAATGTGGGAAAGAGGATTGCCATAATACTCGATAATACCGTTTATTCTGCGCCTGTAGTTAAAGAGAGGATATCCGGCGGTAAGGCATCCATAACAGGTGGTTTTACAATGGATGAGGCAAAAGACCTTGCCATAGTGTTGAGGGCTGGCGCCCTGCCTGCGCCTGTAAAGGTTGTGCAGAATATTACAATCGGACCTACCCTTGGTCAGGATTCTATAAGGAAAGGTATAAGTGCTGTTATCCTGGGCGGCATACTCGTCATCGCCTTTATGATCTTTTATTACAAGGTGTCAGGAGTCATAGCCGTAATCGCACTCTTTTTAAATCTCCTCTATCTTTTAGGAGCATTTACTGCCCTGAAGGCAACCATGACGCTGCCCGGTATTGCAGGTATTATACTCACCATAGGCATGGGAGTGGATTCCAATGTTTTGATATTTGAGAGGATAAGGGAGGAGCTTAGACTCGGTAAGACTGTCAGGGCTGCCATTGATAGTGGTTATGAAAAGGCATGGGTAACCATATTTGATTCTCACATAACAACCCTCATCACCACATTTATACTCTTTATATTCGGCACAGGGCCTATAAAGGGCTTTGCAGTTACATTAAGCATAGGAATAATAGTGAACCTTTTTACAGCAGTCTTCGGTTCAAAGGCAATATTTGACTGGATCATCATAAAGTATAAACCAAGGAGTTTAAGCATTTAATGAAGTTTATAGAGATTGTTAAAGACACAAAGATAGATTTCATAGGTTTCAAAAACAAGGCTTTTATTATATCCGGAATACTTTGTCTCCTTGGCATATTTGCTTTTATAATGGTTTCTTTGGGTAAGGCAAACTTAAGCGTTGATTTTACCGGTGGGGTTCAGTTACATGGAAGATTTAATGAAAAGGTGGATATAGGGACATTAAGGGCAGTGCTTTTATCAGGGGGGATAAAGGATGTTCAGATTCAGGAGATAAGCGGGACAAACGAATTTCTCATAAAGACAAAAGGTGATGAATCTGGTGAGCAGGATGTTCAGAAGAAGTTAGAGACAATATTGAGTAAAGAGATGGGCGGCAAAGGCTTTCGCGTCCTTGCAAGTAACATGGTGGGTGCTACGGTGGGAAAGGCGTTAAAGAGGAATGCCTTAATAGCCATGGCTATATCATTTATTTGTATAATCATATACATTGCCTGGCGTTTTACCTTTATTTTTGGCATTGCTGCTACAGTTGCCACATTTCACGATGTCCTGTCGCTCCTGGGCATTTTTTATGTATTTAACCTGGAGATGAATATACTTTTCATAACCGCGCTTTTGACAATTGCAGGTTATTCGCTTACAGATACCGTAGTTATCTTTGACAGGTTAAGAGAGAATATGACAAGGATGAAATCAAAAACGGATTTTGCCCATGTTATAAATATAAGTATAAATAGTGTTTTAAGCAGGACTTTAATAACTTCCATTACTACACTGCTTGCTGTTGGTGCAATTTTGTTTCTGGGAGGTAAGACCCTGTTTGACTTTTCTTTTGCCCTTTTTGTAGGTGTTGTGATTGGCACATATTCATCTGTTTTTGTTGCCTGTCCCCTTGTTTTTTTATGGAGGAAAAGGGTGCGTTAAGTAATAATAAAAGTAATCTTTTGCTATACTATACAAAGTTTTATGGGCTGGAAAATGGATTATGCAATTAAGGCTTGAAGATATACTCAAGGAAAAAGAAAGGGAATTAAAACTTTATCAGAGATATCTTGAGCTTAAAAGATTCTTTGAAGAAAACATCTTTCCCTCTTCTACCCTGCCTTTAAAACAGCATATAGAAGCTCTCAAAAATATTATCCAGAGGATCCTGCCTGATCCCAAAGATAGGACAGAGGAAATGTTCTCAGGTGAGGTATTTACTCTATTGGGTATTATCTATCTCCATGATTTAGATAGGGTTAAAGACTATAAGTGGAAATCTGACGGTCTTGTAAGACATAACCTGTTAAATTATAATCAAAATTTGTTTAGTAAAAATGGGCTTAAGATACCTGAAATGGCCATGGAGGTAATAAATTATTTTTCATTTTCCAATAAGATAAAAAAGTTACCTTTAGAGCTTGAGATAACCGAAGACAATAAAAAGGCTGTAATAAGAAATACAAAGGTCATAGGCCACATCTTTAATTTTGCCCATATGCTCCTTGATATCTTTTTTTCCGATATAAAGTTTTCAAATCTCAGGCGTTTTAATGACTCAAAGGTTTATCTGAGAAAAGATGATGTTTCCCTTGATATAGATAACAGAGAGGGCATCATAAAGATTAAATATACGGCTAAATTCCCTTACGAAATTCATTTACTTGAGAATGCAAAGGCCTTCGTTGATGACATGTTTTATCTTTTTAAAGAAAACGTTAATGGGAAATTGGGTATTAATTATAAGGAGATCTTATGGGAAATTGGAAATGATTTTAATTATGATATGGATTTATTTGAAATACCTAAGTTTTCTCCATACAATGAATATGAAGCGCCTCCTGTTGAAAGATGGGAAAAGGCATCTATGATACTCGATAAACTATATAATACAGGCTGCACCATTGTAGTCGGAGGTGAATCAACAGGAAAGACAACTGTGTTAAAGTCTTTTGTCATGCCTCAACTCTCCATGATAAACAAAAATGTATTCTACTGTGACATATGGGAAAAACCTGTGAGCGAGATAAGGAATATTATATGCAAAAAATATAAGTCTTTTAGCTATACCGGACTCGATATCATCTCACTATGCAAGAGGCTTCTTGAAGATGAGCCTTGCTATTTTATCTTGGATAACTGCGAGAGATATATTCATCTCAATAGCTATGAAAAGGAAAAATTTGAAAGATTCATAAAATTTTGTCTTGAAGAAGATAGAGTATTGATTATAGCTGCTGGAGACAAAGATACATTCTTTGATTGGTATGCACCCTTTACAGGTGTTGGTTTTTCATCAATCTGCGAGGTAAAGCCCATAAGAGGTGAGGTGGTAAAAGAAGCATATGAAGGCGAAAGGTCCATCTGGGACACAGGAGAGTCTTATAAGCCAATAGAACTTGCCATGCTCAGGGCAAAGATGGCCCCCGAGAGTGCCCTCGCTGAAATACTCGGAGATATGATCGATGATTTCGAGTTAAGGAGTATAATGGCTGTTTTTGTAGATAAAATGGAAAAGACTATAAGAAGATTTACAGTTGAGGATGTCCATTGTTGGACATGTATATCAAAAAAACGTATAACAGGGTATATCAATGCCCTGAAAGAAAAGGATATGATTATTGAGACAGATTCACCTGATAATCTCTATTATCATTTATCTGGGAGATATCTAATTGAGCCACTTTATAATATCCTGAGACTCCATGAGTTTGAAGAAAAAAAGAGGATACGAAACCGCCTTAAAAATTCTATTGCTAATAGAACTTATTTGGAACTGGATGGCTTGGAATGTATAGGCAAATGGATGGACAATATGGTATTTACAAAGGAGGAATCAGGGATTATACTTGCCAGCCTTATTATAAATTCCATGAATTCTTCAACCTTTTTGGAAAAGGCAATGAAGGATGGCAAAGGTATTGATATACAACCTATACTTCAGATTTTATATGATGACGATGCAAATAAGAGGGCAGAGGCAATAAAGATTTTAACCCATATAAAAGACAAGGACATGATAAACCCCATGCTTGTTCACTTAAGGCATGAAAAGGTTCCTGAGATAAAGGACCTTTTAATCAAAGGTATATGTTCGACTAAGAAGAAAAGGGCAATTCTGGCTATTGTAAAAACATTAAGAGAGCTTGGAGATAAACAACTTCTCATTAAGGCCATTGATTTATTTTACTACCTCTTTGGCACCAATGCAGGTGAAATCCTTGCAGAGATAAAAGAAACAGAGAAAGACCCTGCGGTTTTATCAAAAATAGATGCTATTCTATCGAAAATATTAAAATAATGGAATATTTTAAAGCTTCACTTGCCGAACCTTTCAATCCCATTCATATATGGTCTTAGCGCCTCTGGGACCACTATAGAGCCATCTGGCATTTGGTAATTTTCAAGGACTGCCATAACTGTTCTGCCTATTGCAAGACCAGATCCGTTCAATGTATGGACAAACTCATTCTTGCCGTTTGATTTTTTATATCTGATCATTGCCCGTCTTGCCTGAAATGCCTCGAAATTACTGCATGATGAGATCTCTCTATATATATTCTGGCCTGGCAACCATACCTCTATATCGTATGTCTTGGCCGATGAGAACCCAAGATCCCCTGTGCACAATAAAGATACCCTGTAATGTATATTTAGTCTTCTTAAAACCTCTTCTGCATTGTTTAGAAGACCCTCGAGTTCTTCATAGGATGTCTCAGGGGCACTGAACTTGACAAGCTCCACTTTATTGAATTGATGTTGTCTTGTGAGCCCCCTGGTATCCTTTCCATGGGCGCCTGCCTCTTTTCTGAAGCACGGTGTATATGCCACAAACTTTATGGGTAGGTCATCTTCTCTTAGGATTTCATTGGTATAAATATTGGTTACAGGCACTTCAGCAGTAGGTATAAGGAAATAATCTATGCCATCGAGTTTGAACAATTCATCCTCGAATTTAGGAAGCTGCCCTGTCCCTGTCATGGTCTGTCTGTTCACCATAAAAGGGGGTAAGACTTCTATATAACCGTGCTCCCTTGTATGGAGGTCAAGCATGAAATTGATTAATGCCCTTTCAAGGTGTGCACCAAAGGATTTGTAAAGGGTAAACCTTGAGCCTGTGATCTTGGCAGCCCTTTTAAAATCCAGTATATCCAGTTTCTCTCCTATATCCCAGTGGGGAAGGGGCTCAAAATCAAATATTGGTTTTTCACTCCACACCTTTACCACCTTATTGTCTTCATCTGTAGTGCCTTCCGGGACTGATTGGTGGGGTATATTGGGTATCATGAGCATCATATCATCCCATTCTTTTTCTGTGTCCCTCAATTCCTCGTCTAATTCCCCAATCTTTCTTCCCGTGTCCTTGAGATGCTCTATAAGGGCCTTTGTTTCCCCCCCTACTTTTTTGAGTCTTGCTATATCATCGGATAGTTTGTTTTTTTCGTTCTTTAATCTTTCTGTTTCTCTTATAAGGGCCCTTCTTTTTTCATCAATCTTCAAAAGGGCATCTACGTTAAAGCTTATGCCTCTTTTTCTTAAGTTTTCATATAAAAGGTCTGGTTTTTCTCTTATAATTTTTGAATCAAGCATCTATTCCTCCATTAAATCATTATTATATGGCAATGGCATATAGATATATGTTATGCCGTTCAAGGTATATAAAACTTGTCCGTCTATGAGAACCTGAACTGCTTTTGCATTCTGTGTGTTTGCAATCAGTGTATTTACAATGGAATATAGGGACATTATCTCTCTTAGTGGTTCCTTAGTCTCTTCCACCATATGTCTTGATAGATTAACATATATGATACCATTATCATCCACTGCATAATCATGTAAAATAACATTGTTAGGGATTGCCTTTTCATCTTTCAGTAGTTTTATTATCATATCTGTCTTCACCTTATCGGGCGTGTTGTCTTTTATCTGAATGATTTTTTTTGTAAGTCTCCATTGAGAGGCAGGGTATATAATACTAAGTTCTTTTATGCCCTTTGTCTCATTTATTATCTTAATGCCTTTTTTCTTGTTATATGAGTAATATATGAGGGTTGTGATGATTATGAGGACGCAGATTAGAATTATGACTATGAACTTTTTTTTGCCCTTTTTTTCTTCTTCCTCAAAATAAACACGTGGCATAATACTTCAGGATAAATCCTTATTTTCATATAGAGCTAAAAATTCCTTAGATGCCATGACTCTGAAAATGGGGTATATGGCCGAGTATCTATAGGCATCCATAAAAGACTGATGAATTCTACTGTCATAGGCAGCGCTTAAGTCCTCAAGGATAATGGTATAAAAATCATTACACACAGCATCAAGGGCAGTGGCAAGGACACAAAAATGTGTGTTTACGCCTCCTATGAGGACGGTATCTACACCCCATGTCCTCAGTGTCTGATCAAGGTCTGTCTTGAAAAATGCACTGAACCTTCTTTTTTCTATGATAGTATCATTTTCTTTTGGATTTAATTCAGCAAGGGGTAGTGTGTCTCTTGTCCCTCTCAATGCATGGGGTTTCATTCTGCCCTTAAAAATAAAATCTTCTTTTAAAAAGCTATCGCAGGCAAAGATAACAGGTATGCCTTTGCCTCTACATACTTCAAGGAAATCCCTTATGGGCTCTATTATCTTCTCCTCTTCTTTATCACCCTTCCTTTCTTTTTGAAAGTTGCCCTGAAGCATATCAACTATTATTATGGCAGGTTTCATGCCATATCTCCTTCCTGTCCCTTCAAAAACAATTTTATAAAATTTTTGTATATATATGATGTCAGCTCTTCTACATTCATTTTTCTTATCTGTGCCATCTTTTCTACAGTATATTTGACATAAGATGGTTCATTTCTTTTTCCCCTTAATGGAACAGGTGTAAGAAAAGGTGCATCTGTCTCAGACAGCAGCCTATCAATGGGAACATATCTTACAACCTCTGAGGATTGATTATTATTACTATAAGTGATTGTGCCTGGGATGGAGATGTAAAAACCCAGATCAAGGAATCTCTTTGCATATTCTCTATCATATGAGTAACAATGTATTACACCTCCATTTATTGAGGCACGATTTTCTTTAAGTATCTCCAATGTCTCGTTCTTTGCCTGCCTTGAGTGTATTATTATGGGTAATTTTAGTTCATTTGCAAGGTAAATCTGCTCAATAAAGGCATTGCTCTGTGAGTCTCTGGGTGAATAATTTTTAAAAAAATCTAAACCTATCTCTCCATAAGCCACTATCTTTCTATTCCTCTTTGTTAATTCTTTTATCTTATGGGCGGTATCTTCATTAAACTGTATGCTGTTATGGGGATGTATCCCTATTGCACCAAAAATGTTTTTATATTTTACAGTTAGATCATTGACTTCTTGAAAATATTTCTCCTCTGTCCCCACTGTGAGCATATAAAGGACATGATTTTTCAAGCTTCTTTCTATTACATTATCCCTGTCTTTTTTATATGATTCCATCTCAAGATGGCAGTGAGAATCAATAAACATAGCTTTTTATAACATATTTTGTGGCTATAGAGTATATAATTGTCTTGAAAAAATGTCTTGAAAAATTGTAGATTTAGCTAAGTGGATAAAAAAAGGGGGGTCAGTATGCACTCAATTTTTTTCTTAAAAAGGATAATAATAGGCTTTAGTTTCTTATTTTTTACTATCTGTGCGCCTATGATATTAGATGCAGAATGTATAAAGGGTAACTGTGAGAACGGCAAAGGCACGTTTGTAATTTCCCCTAAAAGTGTATATAACGGTAGTTTTAAGGATGGAAAGTATCACGGACATGGGACATGCACTTTTCCTAATGGTGCAAAATATGTAGGCCAATGGAAGAATGGAAAGATGCACGGCAAGGGTGTATATACTTTATCGAAAAAGAGTAGATATGTAGGGGAATTTAAAGATGGTATGTTTAATGGATACGGAACACTATACAGTGAGGATGGAAAGGTGGTGTATAAAGGAAAGTGGGTTAATGATAGACCTGTAGATAAATAATAAAAAATTAAAAAAATTTAATTTTTTTCTTGACAATTTTTTTCTACTATTATAACATCGCAATTTAGAGGCTTTATAGGGAGAAGAATGGAAGAGTTAGCAAGTATTGAAAAGGAAATAGAAGAATTAAAATCAAAATCAAAAAGTGTCTACTGGAATGACGAGATAATTCTAAAGACCTTGAATGATTGCGCAAACTGTTTTTTTGACCTCATAGGTGGTGAATCCTGCTATTTTCATCTTGCCTCTTCCAGAGGAAAGGAAGTTGAATATGAATATGTAATCTCCCGTAAAATTAAAACAGGGAGAAGCCCAAACCCTATACAGATACCGAACAAGGTAATATCATCGTATCTTGGCAAAGATAAACAAAGTTCTATAGGCTGGGTAAGGCTCACATATAGCGACGCAAACGATTTCAGTTTTACCCCAGCTGATAAAAAACGCTTGTCAGATATGGCACAGATATCTGCCCTTGCCATAGAAGATTCCATCAAGTATGCAAATAATGCCCTTATAGCTGAATGCAATCAGCTGGCAGTAATTCTTGCCTTTGTAAGGATAATAGAGGCAAAGAGCAAATGGACATTAGGTCACAGCGAAAGGGTTACAAATGTAGGCGTGATGCTTCTTGAGGCAGCCCTGGGAGACCATGAATGGGTTATGTCCATTGATCAGGATGAGGTATATAAATTAGAAAGATGGTTTAAATTTGCCGGATTATTGCACGATTTGGGCAAGGTTGGCATAAGCGATGCCTTGATAGATAAACCAGGCAGGCTTACCGACGAAGAATTTGAAAAGATCAAACTCCATCCAGGTATAGGCGGTTCATTAATGGATGTCCTTGGTCTTGAATGCACAAAAGCAGTTGTGCCTATGATAGAGCACCATCATGAAAATTATGATGGGTCAGGTTATCCTTCTGGATTGAAAGGTAATGAGATACCGCCTGGCTCAAGGATCCTAAAGATCGCCGATGTATACTGTGCAATAACAGAAGAGAGACCATATAGAACCCCTATGGCTCATTGGGATGCCATAGAGGATATAAAGAGACACAGTGGAAGATTTTTTGATCCAAAACTTGTAGAGCTGTTCTGTAAATTGCCTTTTGAAAATTTAGATAAAAAATATGAAGATGCTGCTTCAGAGGAAGATTTAGGTGTAGCACCCACTGAGGAACAATTCCCTGAAGACCCACACTCTATACCTTCCATAAGAAAATACTCTGTCTATACAAGAAAGTAATCTAATATCTTTAAGCTAATTTAGAGACCTTTTCGATTAATGTGCAATTTTTCATTTTATTGACTATCCATATGGATAATCACAATGTATCTTTTGGATACATGCATGTTTCTTAATGCAACAATACCCAACAATAAGTCGATGAATTTAGTGTTTTTATTGATGATAAATTATGAAGAGGTCGTTAAAGCACTAAAAGATAATGTTTAGAAATGTTTCAACAATAGTCACACACCCACTATAATTCTTTAAGCAATAATAAAACCAAGTCAGGGCTTTTTCCCATAATTTTTTTCTCCATAGTTTTAAAATTATCAAATTTCAGAATATTTTGAAGGACATCCATTTGTGGGTGATGTATTTAAAGGCATTCCTATTGATGTCATTTAAAGACCATATCTTTATTATGGCACAGCAATTGCAGAATCTAAAAACCAAAATCTAATCAAACTAACAGCATGAAGAAGGGTTTTAAGCAACATGCATCAAAAAAGGTCGATGCATTATATAAAAAAAGGAGGAAGGTATTATGAATAAGGCTTTGTTATCTAAGTATTCTCTTTTAGCTTTTTTTGTATTTTTTATTTTTGGATTATCTATTGTTTGTCCATCTAATGGCTTTACTCAGAATGCTGTTAAACTAAACTATGCAAACTTTTTTCCACCGACTCATAAAAATAGCATATGTGTTGAAGAGTGGATTAAGGAGATTGAAAAGAGGACCAAAGGCGCTGTAAAGATCCATTATTATCCTGCCAATACATTGGTTCCTGCCAACCAGTCTTTTGATGCTGTTCTCAAAGGGATTACCGATATTGCAATGAGCTGTTTTAGTTATACAAGGGGTAGATTTCCCATGATGGAGGTAATTGACCTTCCTCTCGGCTATAGAGATGGTATACAGGCAACAAAGTTGATAAACGCCTATTATAAAAGATTTAAACCAAAAGAACTTGAGAATGTAAAGGTCATGTATCTTGTGGCCCATGGGCCTGGTATCCTTCATACAAAGAAACCGGTAAACAAACTTGAGGATTTAAAAGGTATGAAGATCAAAACAACAGGGACTACAGCGACAATAATAAAGGCATTAGGCGCAACACCTGTTTCGCTCACAATGCCTGAAACATATGATGCATTAAGAACAGGTGTTGTGGATGGCATCCTTGCGCCAGTTGAAACACTTCAGGGTTGGAAGCACGGTGAGCTTGTAAAAGCCACCATACAGAACTTTGGCTCATCTTATACCATAGGGACCTTTGTGGTTATGAATAAGGCGAAATGGAATGCTCTGCCTGACAATATTAAAAAGATATTTGAAGAGGTGAATAAGGAATGGGAATTTAAACAGGGTAAGACCTGGAATGATATAGATATGGAGGCATACGACTATATCCAGAAAAGAGGTAATCAGATATTCAAACTCTCAACAGAAGAAGATGAGAGATGGGCAATGAAGGTGCGCCCCTTACTTGATGAGTATGTAAAAGAAAAGAAGGCAATGGGTTTTCCTGCAGATGAAGCTCTAAAATTCTGTCTTGATTTTTTGAAAAAGAATTAAATTTCTCAAAAATTTTCACTCTGAGGGAATTTCCCTCAGAGTGTGGGAGGAGATAATGGACAAGGGAAAAACTTTCTTAACTTTAAGAACACTTATAGAAAGAAATGCCCAGCTTTTTCCACAAAAGATTGGATTTGTAGAAGTTGAGGGAAAAAAAAGAACTCTAACATTTTCAATGATTAAAGACAGGGTTAACAGGATGGGCAATGCCCTACTTGGTCTTGGTTTAAAAAGAGGAGATAGAGTCGCCATATTAAGTCAAAATAGTTTAGAATATTTAGAAAACTCTTTATCAGTGCCAAATGCTGGCTTGATCTATGTTTTATGTAATTTTAGATTGGCTCAGCCAGAGTTAGAAATTATTCTTAAGGATTCAGAGCCATCAGTGCTAATAGTCAATGAACAGTTTGTAGAAATGGCAGAGGCATTAAAGAAAAACATGGGTTCAATAAAATATGTTATCTATTTTGGTGCCCAAGACAAAAAACCTGATGGCTGGTTGGATTATGAAGAGCTAATTAAGAATGCCTCTTTTGAAACACCCAATATTGATGTATATGAAGACGATGTGGCATATCTAATGTATACAAGCGGAACAACAGGGATGCCTAAGGGTGTAATGCAGACTCATTTAAATCTTTACCATGCAGGCAGAGTAGGTTATATGAACAATAACCTTAATATGGATGATAGAGTATTTGTTGTTTGCCCATTTTACCACAGCACCGCCTATACACCTTTTTTGGCAAGTATATATATTGCATGCCCTGCATACCTGTTTCCCCGATGGGATATAGAACTTTTTTTTAGATATACAGAAGAGGAAAGATTGTCAGCTGGCATGTTGGCAACCCCTATGGTTTCTATGATCCTTGATTTTCCTGAATTTAAAAGATTTGATTTAGCGAGCTGGAAAAAGCTTTGGTTTGCCGGTGCAGGCATCAATCCAGCAAGATATAAAGAATTTATAGATACCTTTGGGTTCATTTTAGGAGAGCATCATGGGACAACAGAGACGACAGGTGTTACAACCAATCTCTCCAGTAGGGATATAAAAGAGGCATTTGATAGGGGTGAATACAATATCCTTGAGTCTTGTGGCAGGGCGAGTTTTGATATGGAAATCAGGATTGTGGATGAAAATGGATCCCCTGTTTCATCGGGAGGGATAGGGGAGATGATAGCAAAAGGTCCAGGTGTATCAAAGGGATATTGGAGGAAAGAAAAGGAGACACAAAAGGTATTTAAGGGTGAGTGGTTTCATACAGAGGATTTGTGTTCAATAGATGAAAGAGGCTATATAAGAGTTATAGATAGGCTGAAGGACATGATTATCACTGGCGGAGAGAATGTATATCCAGCAGAGATAGAAAAGGTTCTATATCAGTTAGGTGAAATAAAGGATGCAAGTGTAATAGGGACACCTCACCCAGTATGGGGCGAGGCAGTAACTGCGGTGGTAGTTCTAAAAAATAAAGGGTCTTTAAAACCTGAGGATATTATCCGTTTCTGTAAAGGAAAGGTTGGAGGATATAAGGTACCAAAGGTAGTTCATATTGTAGATGAACTACCAAGAAATCCCTCTGGAAAGATACTAAAGAGGGAATTAAAAGAGATGTTTTTTAGTAAGCAATGATCTCAAGACGTCCTCTTTTTTAATATAAGGGAGCCTATTGCACCTAAAAGTGACACGCCAGCAGAAAGCAAAAATGCATACATAAATGTCCCTGTTGAGTCTTTTAACCACCCTCCTACTACAGGACCAAGTGCCTGTCCAATACCAAAAAATAAGGTTATAAAACCAAGACCAGCAGGGGCAAGCCTCCCTCCCACTGCATCACCTGATGCTGCTGCCATGATAGTTGGTATTGAAAAGGCAGCTATACCAAAAGCAACTGCGGAAACATAGAAGCCTGCAGGATCCTTCCATAATGCCAGGATGGCATAAGCTATGGCAAGGTTTGTATATGCAAGCATAGAACCATATTTTCTTCCCAGTATATCTGAGATCCATCCATAGATAACACCGCAAAATATACTGAATATACCCAAAATGGAGAATATGGCACCTGCCTCTGCTGGCTTAACCCCCATCTCCTTTGTAAGGTATGCCACAAAAAATGTGAGGTATATGATATATGAAAACCCATACATGAAATATACGCAGCCGAGTTTCCAAATCTCAGGCTCTACAACCACATCCTTGAAGGCAGAAAACAAGGTTACCTTTATACCGCCTTTTTGTTCCTCCTCGCCACCATACATGGTAGTTCCTTTTTCCTTTGGATTGTTTCTCAAAAAGGCATAGCATACAAAAGAAAAGATAAATACAATAATGCCCAAGATGAACCATGCATATCTCCAACCATCTTTACCGAATCCAGAAATAATAGGAGGTAATATTAAGCCTGACAAAAAAAGCCCGAAACCTATCCCGCCTGATACAATACCCGTAGCAAGCCCCCTTTTTTTCATGACAAACCATGCAGCAGGGAGTGCCATAATAGGCACATAACTACCTCCATTACCAAGACCAGAGATAAGACGCATAAAGAATGCAAATATAAAGGATTGGGAAAAACCAGTAAGAAAAAGACTTACCCCTATAACAAGGAGAGATATAAACACAACGCGTCTTATCCCAAAACGTGCTGCAAGAAATCCGCCTATGATGGCAAGGGAGAGGTATCCAATGAAATTCCCCATGGCAATAGAGCCGAGTTGTGTATAGGTAAGGGATAGGCCATCTTTCATAGATGGCAATATGACAGAATATGACATCCTCCCAAAACCATGGGCAAGGATGGTTACAATAGTTCCTGTAAAGGCAATAATCCAGGCATAATGAATCATAATATCCCCCCTATTTTTTATCCTTTTTAACATTATCATTTGATATGGAAATCTGTCAATAAATATGGAACCAAGATTTTTTAAACAGCATAAACCTTCAGATTTCAGTTGAAAAATGTTTCATATTAAAGCAAAATGGATATGGAGAAATAAAATATGATGGATGATAAAATAATAGAGGAATTAAAATTAATTGTTGGTGCGGATTTTGTTTCTACAGGGGATTCAGTAAGGGAATTGCATTCCCATGATGAATCGTTTCATGCCCCTGTTCTGCCTGATGTGGTGGTCTTTCCCCGTTCTACAGAAGAGGTGAGCAAGGTCGTAAAACTGGCATACAATAATGACATTCCTATTACACCATGGGGGGTAGGGACAAGCCTTGAGGGAAACCCTATACCTTATCATAAAGGGATATGTATTGATTTTCAGTATATGAACAAGGTCCTTACTGTCAGGAAGGAGGATTTTCAAGTAGATGTCCAGGTAGGGGTTGTTTACAAGGAACTCAATAAGATGCTCAGCAGATATGGACTCTTTTTCCCGCCTGACCCAGGGGCTGCTGCCACTATTGGTGGTATGATAGGAAATAATGCAAGTGGTATAAGGACGGTAAGATATGGTGCCACAAAAGACAATATAATGAAGATAAAGGTTGTGCTTTCAAATGGTGAGATAATAGATTTAGGCACCCGTGCAAGGAAGAGTTCATCCGGTTATAATCTCTGTGCCCTTTTTATAGGTTCTGAAGGGACATTGGGGATAATAACAGAGGCAACCTTGAAGCTTGTAGGTTTACCGGGTGGCTTTACTGCATTGAGGGCGGTGTTTCCTGAGGTAATAAATGCCACAGACACTGTTTTTCAGGTAATGTCATCAGGCCTTATGCCGGCTGCAATGGAGTTTCTCGACAGCCACGTAATGGCTGTTTTAAATAGAGACAGGGGGCTTTCTTTACACGAGATGCCAACCCTGCTCATGGAGTTTCACGGATATAACGAAGAAGGATTAAAGCCAGAACTCGATTTTGTCGAGGATATATGCAGGGAAAATGGGTGCATCTTTCTCGACAAAGGCATAGGCGCTGCAGAAAGGGCAAGATTATGGGAGATGCGCCACTTGACATTTGAGTCCATAAAGAGAAGCCATCCAGGACTTTTACCTCTCATTATGGATGTGGCCGTGCCCTTATCAAGATACAGCGAGATGGTTGATTATATAAAGGGGGAGATAAAAGGTCTCACAGCCTATGTGTTCGGTCACGCTGGGGATGGGAATATCCATGTGATTGTCATGGATAGACCCGATGATAAAACAAGGTGGAGAAGGGTGGAAGAGATAAATGAAAGGATAGTCCTTATGGCATTGAGGCTTGAGGGGACGTGTTCGGGTGAGCATGGTGTAGGCATCGGAAAGAGGGGTTTTCTCCCTATTGAGCATGGTGAAGGCCTTGAGGTTATGAAAAGAATAAAAGAACTCTTTGATCCTAAAGGTATCTTAAATCCTGGAAAATTTTTTCTATAACCTTATAGTCTTTAAAAGATTAGAGACAATTATGGAAATTACCCATGGCATGAAAGATTTCGATATAGTTGAGAATGCAGGAAGTATTGTTCTGTGCATGGACAGAGAGGGAAATATTACATACATTAATAATTACGCCCTGACCTTCTTTGGCTATACATATGAAGAGGTAATAGGGAGGCACATATCAGAGACCATACTTCCCAAAAAAGAGTCTACAGGACGCGATCTTGTGAGGATGATCAGCAATATTTGTAAAAAACCAGATAGCTTTAGCATAAATGAAAATGAGAACAGGAGAAAAAACGGAAGTATTGTATGGGTTCTCTGGTCAAATAAACCCATCCTTAGCAAAGAAGGAAAGGCTATAGGTGTTTTGAGTATCGGGAATGATATTACAAAACGTAAAAATATAGATGAGGCAATACAAAGGGGTTATAACAGGCTCATTGAAAAGATACGAGCACAATCAACAGAGCTAAGGGATAAGAAGAAAGAAATATTATTCGAGATGGTGGATAGAAATCTTACTTTAATAGAGCTGCAGGAGAGTGATGAAAAATACAGGAATATTGTAGAATGTGCTGTTGAGGGTATATTTCAGATAACAGAGGATGGTAGATTTATAATGGCTAACAATTCCCTTGCCCAAATCCTTGGCTACAACTCCCCAAATGAGCTTATTTCACATATGAAAGATTATGGCTCTAAGTTGTTTGTGGATAAGGCAGAAAGAGAGAGTTTTGAGTCATTGTTGAAAGAACAAGGGATTATAAAGAATTTTGAGACCAGGCTTTATAAAAAGGATGGGGCGATAATCTGGATAAACACTAATGTAAGGACAGTTTATGATTTTATGGGAAAGATTCTCTGTTTCGAAGGGACTGTGGAGGATATTACAGATAGAAAATATAAAGAGAAACTTTTAGAAAATAGCTATGAAAAGCTAAGCAATGCAATGGACGGTATAATAAATGCCCTATCAACCACTGTTGAATTAAGGGACCCATATACTGCAGGACATCAAAGGAGGGTTACAGAGCTTGCAGTGGCTATAGCAAGGAGGTTGAACTATACTGCTGACAATATTAGATTTTTAAGTATAGCAAGCATGCTCCATGATATAGGAAAACTCTGTGCCCCTGCAGAGATATTAAGTAAACCCGGCAAGCTAAGTAAGAATGAAATAAGCCTTTTAAGGGATCACCCTGATGAAGGATACAAGATATTAAAAAATATCGATTTTGATTATCCTGTGGCAGAAATAATATGGCAACATCATGAAAGAATGGACGGTTCAGGCTATCCCAGGGGTCTAAAAGGTGATGAGATTTTGATGGATGCAAGAATAATAGGTGTTGCAGATGTATTTGAGTCCATGGCTTCTCACAGGCCTTATAGACCATCTTTAGGGTTGGACAGGGCGCTTCATGAGCTTGAAAAAAACAAAGGCAGTCTGTATGACATTAAAGTAGTAGATGAATGCTATAAAGTGGTAAGGGAAGATGGATTTGAATTTACCCCTTAGCTTTTTTATATTATTTGAGAACTTAAAGAGAGGATTGTTCTGAACTATGGATGCAGAAGACTTGATGAAAGAGTTGAATGAATTAAGACAACGGCTCCATGACCTGGAGACTTGTGAGATTAATTACAGAAAGGCAGAGGAAAAATACAGAAATATCTTCGAGAATGCCATCGAGGGGATATTTCAAACAAGCCCTGAAGGCCGTTTTTTAAGTGCAAATCCATCCCTTGCAAGGATCCATGGTTATGATTCCCCTGAAGACCTTATAGATTCCATAATAGATATGGAACATCAATTATATGTTCATCCAGAGGATAGAAAGAGACTTGCAAAGATCCTCCATGAAAAGGGCTTTGTAGAACATTTTGAAGTTGAGATGTATCGTAAGGATAGAAGTCTACACTGGATATCCATAAATGCCAAGGCTGTGAAAGATGCTCAAAATAGAATACTTTATTACGAAGGCACTATGCTGGATATCACCCAGAGAAAGCTTGCTGAACAGGCTCTTAAGGAAAGCGAGGAGCGTTATAGGATCGCCATTGAGCATTCCAACGATGGGGTGGCAATAATACATGGAGATATAATCCAGTATGTGAATAGAAGATATGTGGATATGTTTGAATATGATAGTCCCAATGAGATCATAGGCAAGCCTATCTTTATTATTGTCCATCCCGATGACATGGATATGGTTAAGGGTATGAACCTGAGGAGAAGGACAGGAGAGGATATACCTGCCAGATATGAATTTAAGGGTATAACAAAGACAGGAAAGACCATCTATATTGAGGTCTCAGCGGCAAGTATAACATATAAGGGGGAATTGGTCTATCTTGTCTATCTCAGAGATGTAACAGAGCGTAAACTCGCCCATGATGCCCTTATAAAATCCCATAAGGAACTTGAAGGCCTTAATATGGCAAAGACTAAGGCTATAAACCATCTATCCCATGAAATCAAAACACCCCTTTCTGTTATACAGGGAAACATAAGGATCCTTAAAAAAAGGCTTTCAAAACATACAATACTATATGATTTTAATGTGATTATAGATGCACTCGAGAGAAATCTGGAACGTCTGTTTACTATTTCCAGGGAGACCGATGCGATCTTTAACGTTTCCAAGGGGCTTGAAACCCAGTCTCCACAGGTAATCGACCTCTTTTTATTTATACAGCCTTTATTGGATAAGATAAAAGGAAATTCAAAACACAGAGACATAGAGTTCCAGATAGAAGGAGAAAATGACCTGTATATTGCCATAGACCCTTATGTATTGAGGGATGTGGTGGAAGGCATAGTAAAGAATGCCATAGAAAATACCCCTGATGGTAGTTTGATAAAGATTACAGTAAATCAGCAAGGTGACAGAATATGCCTCGGTGTTCAGGATTTCGGTGTGGGTATTACAAAGAAAAATCAGCAGTTTATATTTGACGGTCTTTTTCACACAGAAGAGACAGACATGTATAGCTCAAAAAGGCCTTATGACTTTGGGGCAGGGGGCAAGGGCCTTGAACTCTTCCGTATGAAGATATACGGACAGAGACTTGGTTTTGATATCTCCTTTAAAAGCCAGAGATGTATATACATACCAGATGATTATGATGTGTGCCCTGGTGATATATCAAGGTGTGAATTTTGCAAGACAAGGGAAGATTGCATTAAATCAGGGGGGACACTCTTTATTGTGTCCTTTCCAATACACAGGGAATCAGAAAAGGCGTTGAAGAATGGCCTTTGAGCCATTAATAAAAAGAAGACAATGATTTGGTATGGTAATGATCAAGAAATAATATTTTGTGTATTTAACAAGGGAGGCCATTTTTATGTTAAAATTTTTTAAAAATATGTGTAGTGTGAGGGCTTTTTTATCTTTCATTATCCTCCTTTTTATCTTTATTGCATTTTTTCATGTCTTATCTGTATGCGCCTTAGACGAGCCTTTTATAGAATATAGGGTAGCAAAAAGAGATGCGCTTATAAAGATAGCAGATAGGATACTTGAAGACCCTAAAAAATGGCGCGAGGTGGCAAAGATAAATAGACTAAAAGACCCATACATTATCCAGCCTGAGCAGATGATTGTTATCCCTGTAAGGCTTTTAAAAGGCTCACCTATGGATGGTGCTGTGACTTTTATTAAGGGCGAGGCCTTGGTTCAGAGGGTAAAAGATGGGGAATGGGTGAAACTAAAGCTTGGCCATGAGATTAGAGAGGGTGATACTTTAAAGACAGAGAAAAACGGATCATTAGAGATCACCTTTGACGACAAGAGTGTCCTTTTTATGAGACCAAATACCCTTATAAACATAACAACCTCTCAGAAAAAAGGTGTTTTTGCCATCATAAACAGGATAAACTTGCAGTCTGGCAAGACTATTAGCAATATAAAGAGGGCAACCGGCACAGAATCCAGATACGAAGTGGCTACTCCGTCTGCCATTGCATCGGCAAGGGGAACTGATTTCAGGGTTTCAATAGATGAGATGCTGGCAACAAGAGCAGAGGTTTTAGATGGCACTGTTGTAGTGGGTGCATTAGGATCGTCTGTGGAGGTGAAAGGTGGCGAGGGAACAGTGGTGGAAAAGGGTGCAGTCCCTGCAAAACCCGTCAGACTTGTTGATGCACCCCGTTTAATTCAAAAACAACCTATATACAAGGATATACCCCTTGTCTTCCGATTTGAAACCACTGAAGGGACAAAATCTATCAGGGCAACGCTCACAAAAGATGAAGATGGAAAAGACATAATCTCAGAAGCATTAATAAAGCCTGAAGAACCATTTTCTATAACTAATCTCGATGATGGCTCTTATTATCTTATTGCCTTTGGTATAGATGCATTAGGTCTGGAAGGCAAAAAATCTGATGCTATTGCCATAAAGTATAGGGCAAACCCTTTACCTCCTTTTATTCAGATAAAAGACGAAGATGTGGAATTTGTGGGAAGATCAGCAGAGTTCCAGTGGCTTACTGTAAAGGATGCTGTAGGTTATCGTGTGCAGATAGCAACAGATAAAGATTTTAATAGAATAGTGGAGGAGAAAAGGGATTATAAAGATAAGACATACAAGACCAATGTTTTAGAATACGGCGTTTATTATTTTAGGATATGTTCTGTTGCTGGTGATGGATATGAAGGTGGTTGGTCGAATATTGTGAAATTTAAATTGATACCACCTCCTCCAAGTCCTCCTCTTGAAAAGCCTTCTGTGGATAAGGATTCTATATTTCTTAAATGGAGAGATTTAGGGGAAGGGATAAGATATCATTTTCAGATGGCAAAGGATGAGGCATTCAAGGAGATAATATTCGATACAAAACTTGATAAATCTCAAATAACCCTAAAAAAGCCAAAAGACCCTGGGGTGTATTTTGTGAGGACAAGCAGCATTGATAAAAAAGGGAGAGAAGGGAATTTTTCATCACCACAGAGTTTTGAGATAGAAAGGGGATTCCCCTATGAGGTTATAGGTATAATAATGGGTCTGGGGCTTTTAAGCATTTTAGCTTTTTAATAGGGGTGATTTATGGATGGAAAGAGGATTTTAATAGTGGATGACGACCCTGATATACGTCTTTTGATAGATTTTCACATGTCCACCGAAGGGTATGAGGTCCTTGAGGCATCTGATGGCAAAGAGGCACTTGATATCTTGAAAGATAACCATGTAGACATTATTATAACAGACCTTACTATGCCCAATATGGATGGCTATGAATTAATAAAGGTTTTGAGGGAATCTCAGGATAGATCCAGTATCCCCATACTTCTGCTCACCGGTAAAGAAGAGGAAAGGGTCTCAAGGGAGGGCATGGCTTATCAACCCGATGACTTTCTCCCTAAGCCTTTTACAAAGGAGGAATTGGAGAGTAAGATCATTAGATTGCTCTCTTAGCAGATTAGAATATTAAGGAGTGGGGCGTAGGGAGTAAAGAGTAAAAGTGTAGGTGCATGAGAATAATGAATAGTGAATGGTGACTGGTGGACAGAGATCAGTAAATGAAGGATGTTGGATTTTGGATAAGGGATGGAAAAACCAGGCAATACACTGTTAACAAACTCAATAAACCTTTTAAAGAAAGGGTTTGGGGCTCTTCGCAGAGTAGAAAACTTTTAAAAGTCTCTATATAAATGATGAAAATTCAAAAGGCAAACCTTACGCTGAAGAGGATCTCTGCTTATCTCATTATCATAATACTTTTGATGCTTGTGGATTATGCAGGGTTTTTTGAGTCTGCCAACAATTACCTCTATGATTTGTTTTTCAGGATAAGGGGCAACACCCAATGTGCAAATGAGATACTCCTTGTAAATATAGACGATAAAACCCTTGAAAAGTTGGGCAGGTGGCCCATAAAAAGAAATAATTATGCCCGCCTAATAGAAGATACTCTAAATTCCCGTATTATCATATTCGATATCATCATGGCTGAGCTTTCACCGGATGATAATATATTGGGTTTAGCAATAAAAAAGCACGGCAGGGTCTTACTTCCTGTCCATATAGAAGGGACTAATAAAATAAAATACCCTTCTATTCCCATCCCACCAGTATATCAAGGTCATATTCACATTGAACAGGATGTGGATGGTATTGTAAGAAGTGTTTATCATACATTGACCTTAAGCAATATCTCTATACCTTCTATTACCTCTTTGGCTTATGAATATATTACAGAAAGGCCTTTCAAAAGAGAAAAGTTTGGGGATGACCTCAAATTATCGGTAGATAAAGAGAAGATCTTACAATCCGACAAAATGCGGATTAATTATACTGGTGGTCATGGCACATTTAACAGTGTATCATTTATTGATGTTATTGAAGGTATATATCCCCATTCTTTTTTCAAGGACAAGATTCTTATAGTAGGACTCACTGCCAGCGGGACTTACGATGTCATACTTACACCTTTCCTGAAGGACAGGAGGGGCATGGCAGGTATAGAGGTGCAGGCAAATATTTTAAATACCCTTATCTTTAATAATTCCATAAAAGATATTGGTTTGTCTTTGAAGTGGATTATTGTGTTTATGCTTTCAGCATGCTCTTTTACGGTTTTTATGCATATCACAGAAAAAAAGGCTGCAATATGGGCGCTTTTATTAATATTATGTATTTTATTGTTTAGCTATCTTTTTCATACGAAACTTTATGTATGGATTGCACCGGTTATATATTGCATCAGCATATTTTTTGTTTTTATCATTACATACATATTCAAATTTGATGATGCTGCCAGGATACTGGAAGAGGCATATATGACCCTTGAGTCCCGATTAAGATGGGGTATAGGTGAAAAGTCATCTACACCTGTAAGAAAAGGTCTATTATCTTTTTTGACAAAAAAAGGTATTTATAATCAGGCAAAGGTCTTAACAAAGGTAGGTAGACAGCTTAATTTCGAAAAAGAACTTGTTGACAGGGCGCTCTTGAGCAATATCCATGGTGTCCTTCTTTTTGATGATAAAGGAAATAATCTGATCGTCAATGATTTTGCTAAAAATATCTTTAAGGAGGTGGGCATTGAGACCAATTCCCTGCCTTTATTTATAGGATCCTTGATGCCTCATCTTTTGGAGAAGATCGATGATGATTTAATGGAGAATCTTTATAATGAAGATGCCCAAAAGACCTTTACGCTGGCCATGGCAAATAAGGAAAAGAGGTTCTATAAGATGGATTTTTCGATCTTTCATGTGGACACCATGAGATATATCCTCGTTCTTATAACAGATATCACTAAGATAAAGGAACTGGAGCTGTTGAAGAGCCATATAATCTCTGTGGTTTCCCATGAACTTAAAAGTCCTATGACATCCATAATGGGGTTTAGCGAGATATTATCCAAAAATCTTACAGGAAAGATGCAGAATTTTGCCGGCATAATCCATAGAGAATCAGAAAGGCTGGTGCGTTTTTTAAATACCTTTCTTGATATTACAAGGATAGAAGAGGGCAGACAGCCTTTAAGGATTACATGGGTGAATCTTGTGGAGGTTGTAAAAGAGGTGGCAAATGCATTAAAACCCATAGGAGATGCCAATAAGATTGACATATCTACAGATACCCCCCATGAAATGGCAGATATAATGGTTGATAGGGACCTGACAAAACAATGCATATTCAATCTGGTGGAGAATGCCATAAAATACAGTCCCCCTGAAAGGGATGTGATAATAAGATTAAAAGAAGAAGATAACAATGTAAGGATCGATATTATTGACCATGGATACGGAATAAAAGAAGAGGATTTAGGCAGGATATTCGATAAGTTCTTTCGTTCCACCTCTGAAAAGACAAAGAACATAAAAGGTTCTGGACTGGGTCTTACCTTTGTGAAAGAGGCTGTAGAACTACAGGGCGGTCAGTTGACACTATCGAGTAGATATAATGAAGGCTCTACTTTTTCTATAATATTTCCAAAAAAACAGATTCGTGGTTGATTATCTTGAAATTTTTCTGTAATCCTCTATATTCCAGCATGAACGGAAAAAAGGGCAGTGTTCACATCTGTATATCTTTTTTATCTTCATGAGGTATTGTTTTCCATTGATTCCTGTAACTCTATCTTTTTCCATCTCGGCAATACACGGTGGTGTGCCTGATTTACAGCCGTGTTTATTGTCACAGTTGATACAAAACCTTTTTTTATCTTGGGATGCGGCCATTATTTTGATTTTTTGAGTCTATATGAAAGGATTTTTCATGTCAAGGAAAACCCTTGACAATATAATGTTATTACAGGAAAATGGATAAACAAAAATTGGATCTTATATGGGATTTACTGCGGGGGATATGAGAGAGGAAAAACATAATATAGCCTCAGAAGATAATATGGAAAAGAAAAATGGTAACAAGGATAGTTCTTCATCTACCAAAAAGGGCGCTGCCTCTGATTTATTAGAAAAAGGCAGGTCTCTTGAAGAGGCGGGTAGATTCCGAGAGGCAATAGATGTCTATAGCAAGGCATTAAAAATAGATCCTAAAAGTTTTGATGCCCTTTATAGCCGTGGATGTGCCTACATGAATATTGGTGATTACCATAAAGCTATAAAAGATTTCCATAGAACAATCAGGTTAAAACCGAACAATGCAGATGTTTATTATAACCGTGGTGTTGGTTACGATATAATTGGTGATTATGGCAAGGCTTTAAAAGACTATACAAAGGCCATTGAACTTAACCCCCTGTTAACAGATGCATATTATAAAAGGAGCATTATATACGGTCTAATAGGTTATTATGAAGAGGAAAAAAGGGATTTAAAGAAGGTGGAAGAGCTTAATCCAGGATACATGACATCTGCTGAGCATAGAGGGGCAGAGGTTTTTGATAAATATTCAGAACATAGGCAGGTTTTTTTAGGGGATAGAGATGAAGGCATTGCATGGGATGATATGACTAAAAGCCCATGGCTTTTCAATAAGATTGACAAAAAGAAACAGGAATTAGACTTCTACACTAAGGCCATAGAGTCAAATTCTAATTTTGCCCAGGCTTATTATCAAAGGGGTGTTATATATACCCAAATGGGTGATTATGAAAAAGCAATAGAGGACTTTAATCGTGCTATCGAGATAATGCCTTCCTACACAAAGGCTTATTATTCTCGTGGGATTGCCCACAGTAGGTTGGGTAATAAGGAACAAGAACTTGATGACCTCAATAAGGTAATACTTTTGGATCCCCAATTTGTAGATGCATATCACATAAGAGGGATCATATATGTCAGAAAGGGCGAATATGAACTTGCCATAAGGGATCTAAATAAGGCCATATTAAAGCAAGATAAAGATTATGAAGCCCATTATGCCTTAGCAGAGTGCTATGCAGTTATGGGAAATCATAAAGAGGCAATAAGGTATTTTGACCGAGCAATAGAGATTAAGCCAGATTTTGTAGAGGCCTATTATAAAAGAGGTATCTCTTATTATAGATTAAATGAGCCTGGTAAGGCACTGTTAGATCTCAACAGGGCGCTTAGTCTGGGTGTAGAGAGTGAGGATGCATATCTCAACAGAGGCAGTCTATATCTTGGATTAGAAGAGTATGAAAAGGCTATCGATGACCTAACAAAGGTGATAGAAAAGAATAGAAACAATAGCGATGCATATTTCAAAAGGTATCAGGCATATAGAGGTTTAGGAGACTCAAAGAATGCCATGGCAGATATAAACAGGTTTATTGAACTCAAACCAGATGTTGCCGAGGCATTTTACAATAGGGGAATCTTATGGAAGGAATCAGGGGATCACAAGAATGCCCTATGTGATTTTACCTCTGCCCTTGAGATTAAACCAGATTATAAAGAAGTATATTTCATAAGGGGGATTACATTTGGCCTACTGGGAGACCATACATCTGCCATAGCAGACCTTTCTTCAGCAATAAGGTTAGAGCCAAATCATGTCCAGGCATATTATCACAGGGCATTGAATCTTGATCTCCTTGGAAATATCAAACAGGCCATAAAGGATCTTAATAAGGCAATAGAATTGAGTCCCAGACACACAGAAGCGTATTGTAGTAGAGGTGCCATATTACACCGTATTGGTGAGGTCAAATCTGCCATAAAGGATTTTGGAAAGGCTTTGAGAATAGATCCCTTGAACCCGAATGTCTATTTTTTCAGAGGCCTTACCTATAAAGATATGGGAGAATACAAACAGGCTATATGGGATTTTACAAAGGCAATTGAGCTGAAACCCAGATACACAGATGCCTTTTACCAAAGGGGCCTTATGTATAATGCCATAGGAGATTTTAAAGCAGCCATTGCTGATTTTGATAAGGCTATAAAACTTAGCCCTCATTTGACAGATGCATATCTGAACAGGGCATATTCTTATGAGGGTATTGGAGATAGAGAAAATGCAGTTAGGGATTATGATAGTGTTATAAGGCTTAAACCTGGATATTCAGAGGCATATTATAAAAAAGGCATTTTTTTCCAGAGTATTAATGACCAAAAGCAGGCAATAGAAAATTTTGATAAGGCCATAGAGTTGGAACCTGATTTTGCAGACCTCTATTACAAAAAAGGCATTTCCCTCTTTAAACTTGGTGAACCTGAAGGGGCTATAGAGGCATACACAAAGGTAATAGAACTGGACAGCACATTTACCGATGCCTTTTATCAAAGGGGTATAATTAATATGAACCTGGGCAGGCTTGATACTGCATTACAAGATTTTTCCAAAACAATAGAGTTATCTCCAGGCAATTTCTGGGCATATTATAATCGTGGACTTGTCTTTACCCGATTAGGCCAAAGACAAATGGCTATTAAGGATTTTAAAGAGACTGCCAGGTTACATCCTGAGTTTATGTGGGTTTACTATAACCTTGGGGTTTTAGAAGAAGAGATGGAAAATTATAAAGATGCCATTGAGAACCTTACAAAGGCCATAGAACTCAATCCCCAGTATGCAGAGGCATTTTACAGGCGGGGTTTGGTAAATTTGCAGATAGATAAGATGGAAGAAGCAATAGAGGATTTTACAAAGTCCATAGAACTCAATCCCCAGTATGCAGAGGCATTTTACAGCCGGGGTTTAGCATACGGCAGGCAGGGAAATATTCAAATGGAGATAAAGGATTATGAAAGGGCTATAGAAATAGATCCTCAATTCATAAAGGTTTACCGTGCAGATTATAATAAAGCAGAGATTGATAAGGATAACCATTTTCTTAAAGAAGATAGAGGGCAAAACAAAAGAATAGACCCTAATTTAAAATATGCAGAGGCATATTTTAAACGTGGTATAACCAATGGAAAATTGGGTAAGTCTAAGGAGGCAATAAAGGATTTTACAAGGGCTATAGAAATAAATCCTGAATTCGTAAAGGCATACTATAACAGGGGTATTGCCAATACAGAGATAGGGAATTGTAGACAGGCTATTGCAGATTTTAGTATGGCTTTGAGGCTTGATCCAAGATATGCAGAGGCATATTATAATAGAGGTGTTGCATATATAAAGATAGGCGATAAAAAAAAGGCAATAGATGACTTTACCAGGGCTATCAATCTCAATCCCAAATATGTATGGGCTTATTTTAAAAGGGGTATGACATTTATAAGTATCCATAAACAAAAACAGGCCATAAAGGATTTTGATAAGGCAATAGAATTAAACCCTAAATATGCAGAGGCATACTGCAATAGAGGTTGTGCCTATGGTAAAATGGGAAATACTCAAAAAGAGATTGAGGATTATACAAGAGCCATAGAGATAAACCCAAGATATGCAGAGTCATACTGTAAAAGGGGCTCTATCTATGCAGACTTAGGAGATTATGACGAGGCCATAAAAGACCTCAACAGGGCCATTGATCTGGACCCAAAAAATGCATGGGCATTTTATATAAGGGGCACTATTTATGCAGATTTGGGTAAACAGCAGCTTGCCATAAGGGATCTAAAAAAGTCTGCCTCTTTGGGTTTGAAAGAAGCTCAGGAATTTTTAAAAGATATAGGATAAAATAGGTGCCTTAGAATTGAGAGATGATATAACTGATTTAATAAACAACATATTTCACGGATCTCAAGAGATCAGACAGGCATCTGTATTTGCCTTAAGCAGGCTTGGTGAGTCTGCATTAGAATATCTTTTTATGCTTCTTAAAGATAAAAATGATCAAGCGAGAGAGGCAGCTGTTTATGCCCTGGGAGAGATGGGAGATAGAAGATTTGCAGAGCACATAATCCCCCTTGTATATGATAAAAATGACTCTGTTAGGGAACAGGCTGCATATGCCCTGGGCAGAATATGTGATGAGCGGGCAATTGAGCCGTTGATAAGCCTGTTTGGTGATAAAAATGTCTCTGTGCGTATTGTATCGGTCAATGCCATAAGCAGAATAGGCGCGCCTGCTTTAGGTCATTTAATGAAACTACTGAGTGATAAAAATGAGCTGGTTCGTGAGTCAGCAGCCCATTGCCTGGGCAAGCTTGGGGATGAAAGGGCAATAGAGCCATTATTGAAATTACTATCAGATACCAATATATATGTCCGTATGGCAGCTGCCCATGCATTGAGCAATTTAGGGGAACCAGTAATGAAGACCCTGTTTACACTATTATCAGACAAGAGTGAATCTGTTCGTGAATCTGCTGTATATGCCCTCGGTGAAATGGGTGACGCCCGTTCATTGCCCTATATTGTCAAGCTTATCAATGATAGCAATAGCTTTGTCCGTATGGCAGCAGCCCATGCCCTGGGTAAGTTATGTGATGAAAAGGCAATTGAGCCCCTTATCAAACTCACAGGAGACAAAAACGTCTTTGTCCGTATGGCAGCAGCCCATGCTTTAGGAAAAATAGGTGATGAAAAGGCAATAGCACCACTTCTTAAGCTACTCTGTGATGATAATGTATTTGTCTGTATGGGGGCTTTAGATGCCTTTAACCAAATAGGCAAAAAAGGTGTGGAGTATCTTTTAAAATTTCTTACAAGTCATGACCCTGCAATTAGAAAGGCATCTGCCAAGGCATTGGGAAAGATATGCGATGAAAGGGCAATTACGCCTCTTATACTCTCCATATGGGATGAAGACGAGGGTGTTTTAAAGGAAGTGTGTGAGGCATTGGATAAAATCGATACATATTGGTATACAAGGGATGCTACGAGACAATATTTCCCATATTTTTCAGAGGCTTTAAAAAAAGGGGGAAGGCACGTAAAGCTATATATTATAGGAATCCTCGAAAAGATAGGTGAACTGGGAATAGCAGGTATAGATGTTGCCGATATACTGAAGGATTATATCAAGGATGAAGATAAAGAGATCCGTTTAAAGACAGCCCAAGCCCTTGAAAAGATCAAGGAAAGAGTCTAAAAAAAACCACAAACTGTTACTTTCAGAATTTTAGAAGTTATCTTGCTTTGGATACCATTTTATTGTAGATTTTCAGTTCCATGAATTTTAAGATCATAAGCCTTGGGTGTCCGAAGAATTTAGTTGAGACAGAATATATGGCAGATAGGTTAGAAAGAGGAGGGCACATTATTTCAGAACAGGGAGACAGTATTATAATTAATACGTGTGCCTTTATTGCCGATGCTGTCCGTGAATCAGTGAATACCATCCTGTCCCACATAGACAGAGGGGATAGGAGAAGACTTATCGTAACAGGTTGTCTTGTAGAGCGTTACAAGGAACAGTTGAAAGACCTATTGCCTGAGGTAGATGTCTTTGTAGGCAGGGGATATTATCATGAAATAGAAAAAATAGTTGGGAAGAGAGGGTTCTTTTATAAAAAAGACCCTTTGCCAGACACCTTTCCCAGAAAAATAGCAACCTCAAAGCCCACAGCATACCTTAAGATAATGGATGGTTGTAATAATATGTGCAGTTATTGCACCGTTCCATTTATAAGAGGGCCCCTTGTAAGCAGACGCATAGACCATATAAGGGAAGAATTTCTTTGGCTTATAGAAAGTGGATATAGGGAGATAAATATTATAGGCCAGGATATTGCATCTTATGGCAGAGATATAGGAAACAGCCTAAAAGATCTTTTAATGGATCTCCTTCGTATAAAAGGTGATTATTTTTTAAGGCTACTCTATCTCCACCCTTTACATATAGACAATGGACTTCTCGATGTGGTGAAAAACGAAGAGAGGATTATAAAATATCTCGATATACCCATCCAGCATTCAGAGGATAAAATACTCAACCTCATGAACAGGGGCTATACAAAGGCTTACCTGGAATCACTTTTTGAAAGGATAAAAGAAAATATACCCCAGTGTGTATTAAGAACTACCTTAATCGTAGGATTCCCAGGCGAGACAGATGTGGATTTTTCTAATCTCTGTGAATTCATAAAAAAGTGGAGGTTTGATAATTTAGGTGCATTTAAATACTCCCGAGAAGATGGCACACCTGCCTATAGATTAAAGGGTCACTTAAGAAAGAACATAAAAGATAGAAGGTTAAAGGAGATAATGGAAATACAGCAGGATATATCTCGGAAAAATCTAAAAAGGCTTGAAGGGAGTGAATCACTTGTTATAGTTGAAGAAAAAGATGATACTATAATGACAGGGAGGCTTATAATTCAGTCTCCTGATATAGACGGCATTGCCTTTATTAAAGGTGAATGCTATGCAGGAGAGATTAGACGCTGTAAAATAGTGAAAACTCTTGATTATGATGTTATAGTAAGTATTCTGAATTAAAGTTTTAATGAGGTAAAAGTAACAAAAGAGGTGGAGGATTATGGAGCCTATCAATGAGCTGATAGCTGTAAGAAGGAAAAAGGAAAAGGAACTGAAGGCTTTAGGGATAGATACATATCCCCAGGATAGGGGGCATTATATAACTACTGAAGAGATAGGAGGTCGTTTTGGAGATCTTTCTTCAGAAGAACTGGAAGAAAATGAGGAAAATGTCTCTGTAGCCGGAAGGATCATGTCCTTCAGAGATTTTGGTAAGAGCACGTTTGTTCATATACAGGATAGAAAAGGGAAGATACAGATTTATGTCCGTAAGGATATATTGAAAAACCCTGAATATAATATATTTAAAAAATTTGATATAGGCGACATTATAGGCGTTACAGGAAGGGTCTTTAAAACCAAGACAGGAGAGCTTACTATCCTTGCAGAGGAGATAAAACTCCTTACAAAGTCCTTAAGGCCTCTACCTGAAAAATGGCATGGTTTAAAGGATGTGGAAGAACGGTATAGAAAGAGATATCTTGATCTCATTGTTAATCCCCATGTAAAGGATATCTTTGTTAAACGAGCAAGGATAGTGGAATATATAAGGCAATATTTTACTGAAAGGTCATTTATTGAGGTAGAGACCCCTATGATGCAGGTTATACCAGGGGGTGCTGTTGCAAAGCCTTTTATAACCCATCATAATGCCTTAGGTATAGACCTATATCTAAGGATAGCCCCAGAGCTTTATCTTAAAAGATTGATTGTAGGTGGATTTGAAAGGGTTTTTGAGATAAATAGAAATTTTAGAAATGAAGGTATTTCTGTCCGTCACAACCCCGAGTTTACCATGCTTGAGTTTTATCAGGCTTATTCCACATACGAAGACCTTATGGATATTACCGAGGATATGATTTCATCCCTTGTATATGAGCTTTATAAGACCTATAAAATCACCTATAATGACAGGGAGATAGATTTTACAAGACCATGGAGGAGGATTACCATGGAGGATGCCTTGAAGGAGTTTGGAGGTCTTGATATACAAGAATTTATAGATACAGGGAGGCTCACATCGTATGCAAAGGAATTAGGCATAGAGTCACCTGAAAAGGATAAGAGGGGTAAACTTATCACAAAGGTGTTTGAAGAATTATGTGAGAAACATTTGATCCAGCCTACTTTTATAACCGATTATCCTGTAGAGGTCTCGCCCCTTGCCAAAAGGAGCAAGGAAAGACCTGAGATCACAGAGAGATTTGAGCTCTATGTGGCAGGCATGGAGGTGGCAAATGGTTTTAATGAGTTGAACGATCCCTATGACCAGAAGGAGAGATTTTTACAGCAGATAAGGGAAAAGGAAGAGGGTGCCACCATGGATGAAGATTATATAACAGCCCTTGAATATGGATTACCACCAACAGCAGGGGAAGGTATAGGTATAGATAGGCTTACCATGCTCCTCACAAACAGCCCTTCCATAAGAGAGGTTATACTATTTCCCCTTTTAAAACCATGAATGTTATGAATTATGAGACCATTATAGGGCTTAGGTATCTCCGCTCTAAAAGAAAGGATGCCTTTATATCCTTTACCACCTGGATATCCATTATAGGTATTGCCATTGGTGTAATGGCGCTTATAGTTGTTATTGCCGTTATGACTGGATTCCAGAATGAGATAAGGGAAAGGATCCTTGGAATAAATCCCCATATACTTGTTTTAAACCTTCATGGAGAGATAAAGGACCCTGAAAGGATTGTATCAGATATAAAAAAATTTAGGGAGGTGACCCATGCGTTTCCCTTTGTTACCTTTCAGGCAATGCTCCAGAGTGGTAGACAACTTTCAGGTGTGATAGTCAAAGGTGTTCAGCCAGAAGATATGGTATTCATGAATAGACTCATAAAGGAAGGCAGTATAGAATCCCTAAAGGAACAGGGTAGTATATTAATAGGCAAGGAATTGGCAAAACATATGGGCCTTTTCAAGGGCGATTTTATGTTGTTGATGGTGCCTTTTGCCGGCGTATCTCCCATGGGAGCCGTGCCTGAGACAGTAAGGGCAAGGGTTGGAGGTATTTTTGAGACAGGTATGTATGAGATAGACAATACACTTGTGGTTATGTCTCTTAAAGATGTGGAAAATCTTCTGGGTATCAAGGCAACAGGCATAGAGGTAAAGATAAAGGACGTCTACAAGGCAGATACTATTAGAAGGGAGATTGGTAGAGAATTGGGTCATGGTTATTTTACAAGGACATGGATAGAGATGAACAAAAATCTTTTCTCTGCCCTAAAGCTTGAAAAGATAGCCATGTTTATCATCCTTGCCCTCATAATTTTTGTAGCAAGTTTCAATATTATAAGCTCCCTTGTCATGACCGTCATGGAGAAGAAAAAGGATATTGCCATACTCAAGGCAATGGGAGCAAAGAAAAAGAGCATAATGAAGATCTTCATGATAGAGGGTATAACTATTGGTATACTTGGTGCCCTTATAGGGTCTTTCAGTGGTTATACCATATGTGAGATTATAAGGAGATATAAGATTATAAAGCTTCCTGAGGATATATACTATATAAGCACACTTCCTGTTAAGATAAGTTTTTTTGATGTGTTTCTTGTGGCATCTATAACAACGGTCATATGTGTGCTTTCCACTATATATCCATCATTTAAGGGATCAAAAATAGACCCTGTAGAGACGCTGAGGTATGAATAGTAGATGGCTGAGCCGGTTTTGAAGGTATCTGACATAAAAAAGAGTTTTAAAAAAAATGGTAGAGAGATAAGCGTTATAAAAGGCATAAGCCTTGATGTAATGGAAGGTGATTTTATTACCATCATGGGGCCATCTGGTGCCGGTAAGAGCACGTTTCTCCATATACTGGGGACATTGGATAAGCCTACAGAAGGTGAAATACATTTTAGGGGCCAAGACATCCACAAGTATACAGAGGAACAGGCAAGTATCTTCAGAAATGAGAAGATAGGGTTTGTATTTCAATTCTATCATCTTCTTCAGGATTTTAATGTTATAGAGAATATTATCATGCCCCTTTTAATAAAGAGGGTGAGGATAAAAGATGCCATAGAAAAGGCAGAGAGATTTCTGGAGATAATGGGTCTTGCAGACAGGAGAAATCATAAGCCTGGAGAACTATCTGGTGGTGAGCAGCAGAGGGTTGCCATAGCAAGGGCGCTGGTGAATGAACCTGAGATAATACTGGCAGATGAGCCTACAGGCAACTTAGATAGAAAGACAGGAAAGGAGGTGCTTGGATATATATTTGAAATATACGAAAAACTATCATCTATACTCATACTTGTTACCCATGACCCTGAGCTGGGTTCAGCCGGAAAGAGGAGATTTAATATGATAGATGGTGAACTTTTTGAAATATAGGATGCCGAAGTAATTTTTTTTAAAAAATAAAAAAAATTGTTGAATATTTTTTTGAATAAAGATTATATAGTATTGAATAGCAGTATTTGAACTGCATAATTTAAAATATTAAAAGGAGGGGGCTTTATGACAAAGGCAGAATTAATTACTCAGATGGCAGAAAAATCAGGTTTGACAAAGGCAGCAGTTACAAAGGCATTGGAAGCTTTTTTAGAGAGCGTGAAAAAAGCTATGGAAAAAGGCGATAAGGTTACCCTTGTAGGTTTTGGAACATTTTCTGTGTCCAAAAGAAAGGCAAGAAAGGGAAGGAACCCAAGGACAGGAAAGGAGATCAACATTGCTGCCAAAAATGTCCCAAAATTTACACCTGGTAAGGCCTTAAAGGATGCTGTTTAATTCTTAGTTATAAATACTATCTTTCTGGCAAGGTTGCCCCCTTAATAGGGGGCAATTTTTTTATAAGTGTTTCGATTATCTCATCTGCTTTGTCAATGTTTCCCGTATATCTTTCTTTAAATAAAATTTTGCCATTTTCCTCACCTAAAACTATATGAACAATAAGTTCATTTTCAGATAGAGATGCGTTTATGCCAAGAGGGACATGACAACCCCCTCCGATTTTTGTTTGAATAGTTCTTTCTATTTCTATCTCCTTAAGGCTTTCCTCATGATTTAAAGGCATTAAAAATTCAAGCACCTCTTCTTTGTTTTTTGTTTCTATACCTATGGCGCCCTGGCCTGCTGCAGGGACCATAATATCCACCGGGATTATCTCTTTAATTCTGGCATGGAGACCCATTCTTTTAACGCCTGCAAAGGCAAGGATAATACCATCTAAATCTTTTTCCCCCATCTTTCTGATCCTTGTATCCACATTTCCCCTTAAGTCTACAATATTTAGATCCCTTTTAAGATTTAGCAGTTGAGCTTTTCTCCTGAGGCTACTCGTTCCTATCCTCGCCCCTTGTTTTAATTCATTGAGGTTATTCCAGTTATCAGAGACGAATGCATCCCTCGGGTCTTCCCTTTCTAAAACTGCACCCAAAACAAGGCCTTTTGCAAGCTCTGTTGGCAAGTCTTTTGCGCTATGAACAGCCATATCTATCTCATCATTTACAAGTGCCTCCTCTATCTCTTTTACAAAAAGCCCTTTACCCCCAATTAGATGAAGAGGCCTGTCCCATATGGTATCGCCCTTTGTCTTTATGGTCATTATTTGAAAATCTAAATGGGGATAGATTTGTTTGAGTTTTTCCACAACTATCTCTGTTTGTTTTATGGCGAGTCTACTACCTCTCGTCCCTATTCTCCATCTTGTTTTCATCTTCTTCATAATTAAAAATATTTTTCATAATATCCAGGACAATGGGGTTTCCTTCTTGTTTAATAAGCCTTATATGGGGATGAATAAGCTTATTTACTATGGACCTGGTGAGCATATCAATATTTTTTGCCACTTCTTCATCTATATTTTTCATCTTATTTAAAACTTTATCCACTTCCTTACATCTTATATCCTCTGCCTGTTCTATTATGTGGGTGATAATAGGATGAACCTCAAGCTGTTTTAACCATTGGCTAAATTTTTCAACCTCTTCATCTATAATAATAGAAGCGTGTTCCGATTCTTTGAGTCTATTTTCCAGATATTTATGAGAGAGTTCTTTTAGGTCATCTATATTATAAACATATACATTCTCCATATCATTGATGGCAGGGTCTATATCTCTTGGAACCGCTATATCAATAAAGAAGATGGGTTTATTCTTTCTTTTTTTCATGACACCATATATATCTTCCTTTTTTATGATATATGTCTCAGAACCTGTAGATGTAAGGATCATATCTACTCTTGTCAAGAGCTCTGGTATCTCATGAAAAGGATATGGGATGCCGGCGATATCCCTTGAGAGTTTTTCTGCCTTCTCAAAGGTCCTGTTCGTGACATATATATCCTTGAGCCCATCCTTTTTAAAATATTTGATGGCAATCTCACACATCTCGCCCGCACCTATGACGAGTATCTTTTTGTTTTTCAGATCACCAAAGATTCTTCTGGAAAGCTCAACAGCCATGGAACTTATGGATACTGGATTATATCCTATCTTTGTCTCAGTCCTGACCTTCTTTGCTACATAGAATGTTCGGTGGAAAAGCCTGTTGAGGTAGAATCCTGTTGTCCCCATAAAAGTAGCTGCCCTATATGCATCCTTTACCTGACCGAGTATCTGTGGCTCACCTATAACCATGGAATCGAGACCTGAAGCTACCTGAAAAATGTGTCTGTATGCCTCTTCATCTTCCATCCTATATGTGTATCTTTCAATCAATTCGCTTTTTATCTGTAGGATGGATGTTATGGCATTTTTTAATTTGTCTAAGGCACTTGCTGCATCTTCTGAGGCTATATATACCTCTGTTCTATTGCATGTGGATAGGACAACAATCTCTCCCAGGCCTTCTGACCTAAGCTGTTTAAGAAATTCGCCCATTCTATCTTCGGATATATAAAATCTTTCCCTTATTTCCACCGGGGCTGTATTGTGATTGAGACCAAAAACAATTATATGCATATTATCTTTTTAAATCCATATGTAAGGCTTGAGGGTTTCAAAAACCTCCTATAATTTATTTAAGACCTTCATATATTTTGGTCTTGAGCAGATGGGATTCAAACATAAGAATGAAGCCCACCTATAAGAAAATTAACGCCAAGAAAGGTGAAAAGTATGGAAAAAAAACCTATTATCATCATATATGCTGTTTTCTTACCCCTCCATCCCATGGCAAGTCTATTGTGGAGTATAATGGCGTAAAAGATCCAAGTTATTAATGACCATGTCTCTTTCGGATCCCAGCTCCAATAAGAACCCCATGCTATGCTTGCCCATAATGAACCTGTTATTATTCCTACGGTTAGAAAAGGGAATCCATAGGATATGCATCTGTAATTGATAGTATCAAGGACTTCAAGGGAAGGCAGTCTCTTTAAAACAGAAGGTATTTTTTTTCTTTTAATACCATATTCAAGAATGAGATATAAGATGGAGACAAAAAAACTTATAAGGAATATTCCATTGCCTGCAAAGCAAAAAATTGTATGTATTGGAAGCCAGTAACTATTTAATACTGGAGGTAATGGCTTTATTTCCCATGGAAATGTGGATGCCCATATGAGGATGATGGATATGACAGGGAGTATAATGGCACCAATGATGCCTGTCTTATAAACACCTTTTAGATATAGAAAAAATCCAGCAATACAGAGTGAAAAAAACGATAGAGATTCATATAAATTTGTAATAGGCGTATATCCTGCCTCAAGATACCTTATTACAGTTGTCACAAGATGGGCAAAAAAGCCTACTATAAAGAGATAGTGCCCAGCTTTTTCATAATAGTCTTTGTTTTTTATGAGATATATGAGATAGAATCCTGTTGAAATAAGATATGATACTAAAGCGCAATAGAAAAAAAATCTATTCATCGGTATTTAATCTGAGGAACCTCTTTTTGATATCTTTCAAGTTCATTTTAGTTATCTCATCTGGTGGGTAACTGCCTATCTCTTTCATTATCTTTTTTCTCAATTTTGGGTCCTTTACCTCCTTAATCAACATCTTTCTGAAGCCGCCTATTAGCTTCACATATTTCAAGTAGTCTTCTGTTATAATGCCATCCAATTGTCTTTTTAATCTCTTGGAAAACATGGGTAAAAGTCCAGAGGTAGATATGGCAATTATGATGGGTCCTTTTTTCACAATAGAAGGCACAATAAAACTGCATAGTTCAGGGTCATCCACTACATTTACAGGTATCCCCAATTCGTCTGCCTCTTTTTTTATCCTACTGTTTATATCCCTATTGTCTGTGGCAGCAAATACAATGGCTGCATCCTTTAAATCTCCGTGGTTATAATCTCTTTTTATAATCTTAATCTTTCCTGTTTCTGCAAGCCTGGAGAGGCGTTTTGTCACGTTAGGGCTTATAACCTGGGCAATGGCACCGAATTTTAAAAGCATCAGGACCTTTCTCTCTGCCACCTCTCCACCACCTAAGACAAGGCAAAGTTTATCTTTAATATCTAAAAAAATAGGATAGTAGAGCCTATCTGATGATCTGGAAATCTGAGAATTCCCCTCTATATTCTTCATGCTGGACGTCTATCTTCTCCACAAAAGCGCCTTCAGGACCTTTTTTGCTCCAGGCAACCATTTCATTTACGGTATCTTCTTTGCCTTCGCATACCATCTCTACCCTGCCATCCCTAAGATTCCTTACCCATCCTGTAAGACCTAATTGTTTTGCCTTTATAGATGTAGTGTATCTGAAAAACACGCCTTGAACAATCCCGCTTACAAAGATATGAACCCTTTTCATATTCACCGAATAATTTTATATATTGATTAGATGCCTATTTGTATTATAATTAACATAACATAAAAGGCAAATCAAAGCTTTATTCTAAATAAAACAGGAGGTGGGTGGCATTGTATAGATTAGGAATAGACATAGGTTCTGTAAGCATAAATTCAGTGGTAATGGATGAGCACAATAAGATAGTCCATAGCAAATATACAAGACACATGGGAAGGCCTGTTGAGATGGCAAGAGACATCATAGAGGAGCTTACAAAAAAATACAGGATAGATTTTATAGCTACCACAGGGACAGGGGCAAAGATGTTTTCATCATTGATAGGCGCTTCCTTTGTGAATGAGATAGTTAGTTTAACAAGGGCATTTAACCACCTTTATCCTTATATAAGAACTATTATAGATATTGGTGGAGAGGACTCAAAGCTTATAGTCTTTGAAGATGAAATTAGAAACAATAGGCTTAAGATCAAGGATTTTTCCATGAACGCCCTTTGTGCTGCAGGGACAGGTTCTTTTCTTGATCAGCAGGCATCGAGACTCCGTTTTACCATAGAGGAGTTCAGCAAGGTTGCTTTGAAATCAAAGAATCCTCCCAGGATAGCCGGGAGATGCACTGTATTTGCCAAATCAGATATGATCCACCTACAGCAGATTGCCACACCCGACTATGACATTGTTTCAGGTCTTTGCTATGCCCTGGCAAGGAACTTTAAGAGTAATGTGGCAAAAGGAAAGACCATCATAAAACCTGTTGCCTTTGTTGGTGGTGTTGCTGCCAATGAGGGGATGATAAGGGCAATAAAGGATGTTTTTGCCCTAAAAGAAGATGAATTTTTTGTCCCTGAATACTTTACTTCCATGGGTGCCATAGGAGCCATATATACAGTCCTTGATGAACCCTCGCTAAAGCAGAGTTTTACAGGTTTTGAGAAACTAAATGATTATCTTGTTCGGGAGAAGGACGGAGAGACCCTTGAGCAGTTAAGGATTTCTAAAGAGAATATGGAGATAGATTATCATGTAAAAAGTATAGAAGCTGTAACCGATGCCTATTTAGGGGTAGATGTAGGTTCCATAAGCACCAATCTTGTAGTGATAGATAAAGATAGGAACGTCCTTGCCAAGAGATACCTCATGACAGAGGGCAGACCCCTGGAGGCAGTAAAAAGGGGTCTTGCTGAGATTGGAGATGAGATAGGTGACAGGGTTAATATCATAGGGGCTGGGACAACAGGTTCAGGGAGATACCTGACAGCGGATTTCATAGGTGCTGATATAGTGAGAAACGAGATTACTGCCCAGGCAGAGGCAGCCATAAGCATTGATCCCCATGTGGATACTATATTTGAGATAGGCGGTCAGGACTCTAAATATATAAGCATAGATAATGGCGTTGTTGTGGATTTTGAGATGAACAAGGCGTGTGCTGCCGGCACAGGGTCATTCCTTGAAGAGCAGGCAGAGCGACTTGGTATCTCCATAAAAGAGGAGTTCGGAAAACTGGCACTTTCATCTGTTAGTCCTTTGAAGATGGGAGAGAGGTGCACGGTTTTTATTGAATCTGACCTTGTTCACCATCAGCAGAGAGGTGCAAAGACAGATGACCTTGTAAGTGGTCTATCTTACTCTATAGTTGCCAACTACCTCAATAAGGTTGTAGGTGATAGAAGGATTGGAAAGAGGATCTTTTTTCAGGGAGGGACAGCATTTAACAAAGGAGTGGTTGCTGCCTTTGAGAACACCTTAAAAAAACCCATTAAGGTCCCACCTCATCATGATGTGACAGGTGCCATAGGTGTAGCCATTCTTGCCATGAAAGAGAAAGATTGGGACAAAAGCACATTTAAAGGTTTTGACCTGAGTAAACGCAGCTATGAGATAGAGACCTTTGAATGCAAGGGTTGCGAAAACCTCTGTGAAATAAGAAAGGTGATGGTGGAGAATGAAGCCCCGCTATTTTATGGTAGCAGATGCGAGAAATATGATGTCGTTAGAAGGGTGGAGAAAAAGGAGATTGAAGACCTTTTCAAGATAAGAGAGGATCTACTTTTTAATGTTTACAACAAAGAGGCAGAAGGTGAGGTTATAGGGATTCCGAGGATATTAAATATGCACGAGCTTATTCCTTTTTGGAAGGCATTTCTTACAGAACTGGGATTTAAGGTGGTATTCTCAGATGCTACCAATAAAAAGATAATCAGGGACGGTGTAGAGAATATAATTGTAGAGTCTTGTTTTCCCATTAAACTTGCCCATGGCCATATCTTAAATCTGATCAACAAAGGTATCAAAAATATCTTCATACCGAGTATTATAAACTTAAAGAGCCCTTCAAAGCATATAGCCAATACATTTGCCTGCCCTTATGCCCAGTCAATACCTTATACAGTAAAGGCATCCATTGATTTTGATGCCTTTGGTGTAAGACCCCTTACCCCGGTTGTTTATTTTGGCATGGGGGACGAAACTACCTTGAAAAATCTCAAGGCATTTGGTAAGACCGTGAAAAGATCAAGTAGGGCAATCAAAAAGGCATTCCATGTAGCTAAAGAGGCACAGGCCCTTTTTTACGAAAGATGTCTTGATGCAGGCAGGAGATTTCTATCCTCTGTAAAAGAGGACGAAAAGGTAATGGCTCTAATAGGAAGGCCGTATAATAGTTGCGATCCAGGTGCAAACCTGAATATCCATAAGAAACTCATTGATCTGGGAGTAAAACCTGTTCCACTTGATATGCTTCCGTTAATGGAAGGTGTTGAAGAAGATGAAGACTTAAGGGATATGTATTGGGGTTATGGGCAGAAGATTCTCAGGGCAGCCAAGATTGTTAAAAAGCATGACAATTTTTACGGCGTATATATAACGAATTTTGGATGCGGTCCAGATTCTTTTATTACCCACTTTTTCAAGAAGACCATTAAGGGTAAACCATTTCTCCAGCTCGAGATAGATGAGCATAGTGCCGATGCAGGGATAATAACAAGATTGGAGGCATTTCTTGATAGTATAAAGAATGCCAAGATTGAGAAGACCATAGAGGTATTCAGACCTTTGCACTTTACAAGGGATGGAAACAACAGGATGGTCTATATTCCCTATATGTGTGATCACTCTATTACCCTCTCAGGGGCATTTAAGGCATGCGGAGTGGATGCAGAGGTTATGATGGAATCCAACGATGATACAGTCCTATGGGGCAGAAAATTCACCTCAGGCAAGGAATGTTACCCCTGTATACTCACTACAGGGGATATGATCAGAACAACACAGAGAGGGGATTTTAATCCTGAAAAGAGTGCATTCTTTATGCCTTCTGGGGCTGGGCCATGTCGTTTTGGTCAGTATAACAGATTCCACAGGATGGTCCTTGACGAACTTGGCTATAATAATGTCCCTATTTATGCACCAAATCAGGACCATCGTTTCTATAGTGAACTACATATACTTGGCGAAAAATTCTCCCGTCTTGGCTGGAGGGCTATTGTTGCCACAGACCTACTCATAAAACTCCTTCATGAGACAAGACCATTAGAAGCAAATAAAGGCGATGCAGACAGGTTATACAAAGACGCAAGAGAATTGATTAAAAAAAGCATCGAAAATGGGGGAGAGGATCTTGAGCATGTTTTAAAAGTCATAGTGAAGGACTTTAACCATATCAAAAAGACCAGTGAAAAGAGGCCTATAGTAGGGATAGTAGGGGAGATATACATAAGATCCAACAGATTTAGCAATAATGACCTTGTAAGAAAGGTGGAGGAATTTGGCGGCATGGTATGGCTTGCACCGGTAGCAGAGTGGATCTCATATGTTAATTATATGTCAAAGCTTAGAAGCCTTCGTAATATAAAACTTTCAAACCTCTTCAATATAGCGCTCACCGATTATATACAGAGGAAAGAAGAGCATAAACTGGAAGACATCTTTGAAGGACATATAAAATATGGTAGGGAGCCAAGGATTAAGGATATTATTGAAAAGGCAAAGCCCTATATTCACATGAGTTTTGAGGGTGAGGCAATTCTCAGTATAGGCAAATCAATAGATTTTATAGAAAAAGGTGTATCCGGGATCATCAATGCCATGCCATTTACCTGTATGCCAGGCACTATCTCATCAGCAATTATGAAGCTCATACAGAATAGATATAACGTGCCTGTTATAAACATAGCCTTTGATGGTCAGGGAACAACAAATATCATGACAAGACTTGAGGCATTCATGCATCAGGTAAAAGAGAATTTTAACACCCATGGATAATCCTGCATTAGAGATAATTATAATACTGATCCTCATTGTTTTAAACGGTGTCTTTTCTGCCGGAGAGATCTCTATAATTTCTTCAAGGAAGAGCAAGATAAAGGAACTCATTGATGAGGGAAAAGACCAAAGGGCAAAGACCCTTCTAAGCATGAAGGAGAATCCCGAGAGATTCCTGTCTGCGGTCCAGATAGGCATTACCTTATTTGGCACCCTTGCCTCTGCCATAGGTGGTGTCCTTGCAGTTAAGCATATCATGCCTTTGATAAATCAAATTCCTTTTATAAACAGGTTTTCAGAATCTATTGCTGTCGTCATCGTTGTTGTCTTTCTCACATACCTCTTCCTTATCGTAGGCGAGCTTGTGCCTAAATATATTGGGATGAATTATAGAGAAAAGGCAGCAGTGCATATAGCGCCGCTGCTGGAGTTAACAGCGAGGTTCTTGTTTTTTTTCGTGGACCTCCTTACTATTTCCACTAATTTTGTAATTAAACGTCTTAACCTAAAGAAGATAGAGGAACATATAAGTGAGCAGGAGATCAAGATGCTCGTAGAGGAAGGGAGAAGGAAAGGCATCTTCAACAAGACAGAAGAGGAACTCATCCATGGGGTATTCGAATTTGCAGATAAGTCTGTAAAGGATATTATGGTGCCTAAACCAAATATATACGGTATAGATATAGACAAAGGAAGAGATGAAATATTGCAATATATTATAGATAATGAGTTCTCCCGATACCCTGTATACAGAGATTATATAGACAACATAATAGGTATTGTATATCACAAGGATATAACAAAATTTATATGGAATAAAGAGAGCTTTGACTTGAATAAACTCATTAGAAAGCCTTTTTTTGTCCCTGACACCATGAAGATAAGCATACTTCTTAAAGAGATGCAGAAGAGGCATGTCCACATGGCTGTTGTGGTAGATGAGTATGGGACAACCGTAGGTATTGTCACCCTTGAGGATATTATGGAAGAGATATTTGGGGAGATTATGGATGAGACCGATGTGGACGATAGGCTGGAAAGGCAGAAAGATGGCTCCATACTGGTGGATGCCTCATATTCCATAAGGGATATAAATAACACCCTTAAGCTTGGTCTTCCTGAGTCTCCTGATTATGAAACAATAGGCGGTTTTGTATTGTGGGAATTGCAGGATATAGCTAAAGGCGGGGAGATTGTAAACTATGGGCCATATAAATTCATTGTTGTGGGGGTAAAAGATAGAAGGATAACAAAGATAAAGATAGAGAAGACACATTTAGCACAAAGGCATAAGAGATAATAAGTCTATTTTTATAGAGTTCTTTTACAGGATTATAAATGGAGAACCATTATGGCAAGGAGGTATATATGGATGATGAGCGCAACAGGTTTCTTACGGAATTGATGGGACAGTGCTGGCATGATTATGATATTGATAAACCTATAAACACATATTCTCTCGAGGCATTCATATGTAAGAAATGTAAGGGGTTTATCCTGGGAAACAATGATTTTTCCCAGGAAGAGGATTTTATGAGGCTTTTTAACTGGGCAAAAGATCAGGAAAAGCTGAAAAAAATAACAGAAGAATACAATGAAGGTGATTTTCGCGACCCTGAGAGAGGAAAACTATATCGTGAGAGATTTGCAAACAGTATTTATGACTTTTTTAAGTAAAGTCTTTAGTATGAGACTTTGAGTGATGCCTAAGATCATTATATGCATTGACATGGATGCATTCTTTGCATCTGTAGAGCAAAAGACAAACCCCAGACTTAGAGGCAAACCTGTGGCTGTCATAGGTTCAGGAACAAGGACTGTGATTACCACAGCATCTTATGAGGCAAGGCCGTATGGTGTAAAGACCGGCATGACCGTATATGAGGCAAAAAAACTGTGTCCCCATATAATCTTTGTGGTAGGGGATAACGAAAGATATACTGACACATGCAGGAGGCTTGAAGAGATATATAAGAGATTCACCCCTCAGGTAGAGATATACTCCATTGACGAGGCATTTCTTGATGTCACAGGGAGTCACCATCTTTTCGGTGGCCCTGAAAAGATATGCACCGATTTAAAGACCATTATAAGGCAGCAGTTTGGAATAAACTGCACAATAGGTATAGGACCAAATATACTTATTGCTAAGCTTGCCAGTGATATATCAAAGCCAGATGGATTTAGGTGGGTCAAAGAGGATGAGGTTGGTGACCTCCTGGAGGGTATGCCTGTGGAAGAGCTTTGGGGTATAGGCCCAGGCATTAAAAAGAGGCTTGCATCATTAGGCATAAGGACATGCGGTGAACTGGGTAGGGCACACCTTGAGGTCCTTCGGAGAAACTTTGGTATTATAGGGGTCACATTGAAGGCAATGGGAAAAGGGATATATGAAAGGCCTGTCATCGGCCATGAGGATGAACCAAAATCCATAGGCCATAGTATGACCCTGCCAAAAGATATCTATAAAAGGGAAGAGATAGAATCTTATATATTACAACTCAGTGAGATGGTGGGTAAGAGGGCAAGGAGATACGGTTATGCAGGCAAGGTAATATCCCTTACCATAAGATACAAAAACTTTGAAACATATACAAAACAGAAGGCAATACCTTTTTATACCAATGATACCCATGAGATATACCATTATGCCCTTGCGATCCTTGATTCCATAAAACTTAAGGACAGCATAAGACTCCTCGGTGTAAGGCTGTCAAATATATTGAAAGAGTCAGGACAGATGACTCTCTTAGATGATATGGAAAAAAGGAAATCCCTCCTCAAGGCTATGGATGTTGTATGTGATAGATATGGTGACCATGCCCTTGTATGGGCATCATACTTAAGGAGGCTGGAGAGACCAAAGGTCATATCTCCTGCATGGAGACCATCAGGTATAAAAGATATCCACATAAAGTGAACTGCCTTAAGACATATCTCCTGATTATTCAGAGAAGATCTTTCCGGGGTTTAAGATATTGTTAGGGTCAAAAAGTCTTTTTATGCCCTTCATGGTATCTATGACCTCTGGTGACAATTCCATACCTATATATGCTGCCTTTGATGTGCCTATACCATGCTCTCCTGAGAGGGTTCCACCTAATCTTATGGTCTCTTCAAATATTGCCTTGACAGCCTCTTCTGCCTTTGCCCTGTCTTCCGGGGTATCTTTAATCATGATGCTAACATGGAAATTTCCGTCTCCTGCATGACCAAAGCTGAGTATGGGTATGCCGAATCTCTTTCCCATCTCTTCAAGTGCCCTGATCAGCTTGGGTATATTAGACCTGGGGACAACCACATCCTCTGCAATCTTGACAGGGTTTAAATTATATGTTGCCTGGGAAAGGGTGCGTCTTGCCTGCCACAGTCTATCTGCTTCTTTAGGGTCTTCTGTGAGGTCACACCTGATGGCATTTTTTTCAAGAACGATCTTTCTTATCTTCTCTGCCTGGATTTTAATAGATTCCTTGTCTCCATCTACCTCGATGAGCAACAAACCTCCTATACCTTCAGGGAGACCCATGGGGTTTGCCTGTTCACTACATTTTATAGATGCCTTATCCATGAATTCTATGGTGGATGGGACGATCTTGGCTGCGATTATAGCAGATACTGTCTCTGCAGCCTCTTCAACCTCCTGAAAGAGTGCCAGTATGGTTGCCTTTGATTCAGGTAGGGGTATGAGTTTTAGTATAATCTTTGTAATGACACCGAGGGTCCCTTCACTGCCTACAAAAAGCCTTGTGAGGTCGTATCCCACAACCCCTTTCATGGTTCTTACCCCTGTATTTATTATCTCGCCTGTGGGTTTTACAACCTCAAGTCCGATGACATAATCCCTTGTAACCCCGTATTTTAATGAATTAGGGCCACCAGCACATTCTGCTGCATTGCCCCCTATGCTGGAATATTTATAAGAAGCAGGGTCTGGTGGATAGAAAAGCCCATATTTTGCCACCTCCTGCTGAAGTTCAAAGGTTATCACCCCTGGTTCTACAACTGCTATGAGGTTTTCAGGATCTATCTCCAGTATCCTATTCATCCGTGTAAACACAAGGACTACTCCACCTGTAACAGGGATTGAACCACCTGTGAGTCCTGTTCCTTGACCCCTCGGTATCACAGGAAATAGATATTTATTGGCAAGTTTTAGAATAGACGAAACCTCTTTTGCAGATGATGGAAATACTACCAGATCAGGAATAGCGCCATCTGTCCTTGCATCGTAGGAATAACATTTTCTATCCTCTAAAGAGGTGAGATAGTTCTTCTCGCCTACAATCTTTTTGATCTCTTCTAAGACATTTGCTGCTAATGACATATTAAATTCACCTTTAGATCGGAATATTTTTCTATTTTTTCAATATAATCAATCAACTGGAGCCTTATGGATGCTCATTTAATCCACTTCTTAAGTGGAATTTTGTTAAATTTATCCATAAGGGGTTTGGGGATGTGCCCCAGTGCATAACCATATTGTAGATGTTAACACATTTTTTCAATCTTTTCATAATTAAAATGCATTTATACTATGAAAAATCATTGACAAAATTGTGTAATTCATATTAAATGTTTGTGAATTTTTTTTCAAAGCAAACAATAAACGAAAGGAGTGGGATATGAGAGACGTTGTAATCGTTTCCTGTGTAAGAACACCTATTGGTCAGTTTGGTCAGTCGCTAAAAGATGTGTCTGTAGTTCAGCTTGGTGGGACTGTTATTAAGGAGGCTCTAAGGAGGGCAGGCATAAGACCATCAAAAAATAAAGATAAAGATGTGGCGCCTGATATTTTTGAAGGAAAAACAGATACAGAACTTGAGGCAAAGGCATATGATTATGATAGTAGCCTTAAAGAGGTTGTCATTGATGAGGTTGTAATGGGTAATGTCATCCAGGGAGGCCTGGGACAGAATTCAGGAAGACAGGCAAGTATCTATGGTGGAATACCTAAAGAGACAGCAGCATACACAATAAACAAGGTATGTTCATCTGGTTTGAGGGCAATAATAAACGGTATCCAATCAATTGCTGTTGGTGACAATGATGTAGTTGTTGCAGGCGGCATGGAGAATATGAGCCTTGCTCCTTTTGCACTTCCAGGATTACGTTGGGGTGCAAGGATGTTTGACACAAAGGCAATAGACCTTATGGTCCTTGATGGAGTCTGGGAGATATTCTATGGTTATCACATGGGTATGACTGCAGAGAATATTGCAGCAAAATACAATATTTCCAGGCTTGAACAGGATGAATTTGGTCTATTAAGTCATCAAAGGGCAAGAAAGGCGATAAAAGACGGGCTCTTTAAAGATGAAATAATCCCTGTTAAGATACCACAGAAAAAAGGTGATCCTATAATCTTTGATACCGACGAAAGGCCAATGGATACCACCCTTGAAAAGATGTCTAAACTCGCCCCTGCATTTAAAAAGGATGGAACGGTAACAGCAGGTAATGCATCAGGTCTAAATGATGCAGCAGCTGCAGTTGTTCTCATGACAAGAGATAAGGCAAAAGAGTTGGGCATTAAACCCATGGGCAGGATGATAGCATGGGCAAACGGCGGCGTAGACCCAGCCTATATGGGCTTAGGACCTATTCCTGCCATAAGGAAGGCACTTAAAAAGGCAAATCTCACCATCGACCAGATAGACCTTATTGAACTCAATGAGGCATTTGCATCCCAGTCCATTGCCTGTATAAGGGAATTAAAGATAAACATGGATAAATGCAACCTCTTTGGCGGCGGTATTTCCCTTGGACATCCCATTGGATGCACAGGTGCAAGACTTGTAACAACGGCGCTTTATCAGATGAGAAGGCTCGGTCTCAAATATGGTCTTGTCTCCATGTGTATAGGTGGTGGTATGGGTCTTGCAGCAGTCCTTGAGTGTGAGGGATAACCATGGAATACAAGAATCTTATAATTGAGATTAAGGATAAGATTGCCATAGTCAAGATAAATAGGCCTAAGGCTCTCAATGCACTTAATTCAGAGACCCTTGATGATATAAAAAATGCAGCCATTGAGTTGGAAACAAACAAAGATGTATGGGTTATTATTATAACCGGGGAAGGCGAGAAGGCATTTATAGCAGGGGCTGACATACTTGAGATGAAGGACATGACAGCCTTGGAAGGTATGCAATTTTCCCAGAGAGGTCACGAGGCTTTATTTGCTCTTGAAAATATGTCAAAGCCAATAATTGCAGCGGTAAACGGTTTTGCCCTTGGTGGAGGTTTTGAAGTGGCAATCGCCTGCGATATTATCTACGCATCTGATAAAGCAAAGGTAGGTTTTCCTGAGACTACACTTGGGATACATCCCGGCTTTGGAGGGACACAGAGGGCTGCAAAATTAGTAGGACTTGCAAAGGCAAAAGAGATGATCTTTACAGGTAAGATGATAAGTGCGCAGGAGGCATATGAGATGGGATTTATCAATAAGATAGTGCCCCATGAAAGCCTCATGAAAGAGGTGATGGACCTGGCAGAAAAGATAAAATCCAACGGTCCTTTTGCCGTCCGCCTTGCCAAGGAGTGTGTGAATAAGAGTCTTTATCTTGATATGGAATCGGCATTGATGCTTGAAGCAAAGGATTTCGGTCTTTGTTTTGCCACAAAAGACCAGAAAGAAGGAATGACAGCTTTTGTAGAAAAGAGAAAACCCATGTTTAAGGGTGAATAAAAAAAATAAAAGGAGGATACTGTGAAGATAGTTGTGTGTATTAAACAGGTTCCTGATACTGAAGCAGAGATCAAGTGGGATATCCCAAAGGGGACACTTAAGAGGGATGCCATGGAGGCAACAATCACCAATCCATTCGATGAATTTGCCATTGAAGAGGCACTTCTCACAAGGGAAAATTATGACGGTGATATTATTGCTATAAGCATGGGTCCTGAAAAGGCAAACGACGTCCTCAGGAATGCCCTTGCTCTCACAGTGAATGAGGTTCATAGACTTACTGATGACGCATTCGCCGGTTCTGACACCTATGCAACAGCCTATGTTTTGGCATCGGCGATCAAGAAGATAGGTGATGTGGATTTGGTATTCACAGGCAAACAGTCAACAGATGGAAATACCGGTGTTGTAGGTGCCATGCTGGCATCCATACTGGGCTTTAGCCAGCTCACCTATGTTTCTAAGGTCAGGTCGATTGATGCTGGGGCAAAGAAGATAGTGGTAGAAAGGGCGATAGAAGGCGGAGTAGAGGTTGTAGAGGCTAAATTACCTGCTGTTGTGTCAGTTATAAAGGGAATAAATGAGCCCCGTCTTCCTAACCTTATGGGTATCAGAAAGGCATCCAAGATTGCCATACCAGAATGGAATGCCGGAGACCTCGGGGTTGATGCAGGAAAGGTTGGTTCAGCAGGGGCATCAACAAAGGTTGTTGAGATTGCAGTGCCACCTCCAAGGGGAGCAGGCGAGATACTCAAGGGCGAGCTGGAAGATATTGCAAATGCCCTTACTGATAAACTAATTGACTTGAAAGTCATAAAATAACCAGGAGGAGGGACAATAATGGCTAACGATGTATGGGTATATATAGAGCATAAGGAAGGGGCAGTAACCCCTATGTCATTTGAATTACTGGGTATTGGTAAGACCATGGCAGCAGATCTTGGATCAAACGTATGTGCCTTTGTCATCGGTGATGGTGTTGATGCCATTGCAAAAGAGGCGGTTGCCTATGGTGCATCAAAGGTTTTTGTGGTAGAAGGCGCAGTATATAAAAATTTCATGCCTGATGCATACTCAAAGGCAGCAAGTTTTCTACTGGACAAATATAAACCAGAGGTGGCACTTTTTAGGGCAACAAGCCAGGGCACAGATTTGGCAGCAGCAACCGCAGGTCTTCTTGGCTTTGGTCTCTGCACAGATGCCATTGGTTTAAAGGTAGATGGAGGACAGGTAAAACTTACAAGGGCAGCTTTTGGTGGTAACTACACTGTGACAGTAGTAAATGAAAAGGCAAAACCACAGATAGCAACCGTGAGACCTAAATCATTTGCCATGCCAGAAAAGAACGATGCAAATCAGGGTGAGGTGGTAAAAGAGGCATTCACTGTGGCTGATGCAGACCTCCACTGCAAGGTTCTCGAGTTTGTCAAGGCAGCAACCACTGTAAACCTTGTTGAGGCAGATATAATAGTATCTGGTGGCAGGGGTGTTGGTAAACCAGAAGGATTTGATCTTCTTAAACAGCTTGCCGATGTTTTGGGTGGTGCAGTTGGTGCATCCCGTGCTGCAGTTGACTCTGGATGGATACCATATGAACATCAGGTAGGACAGACTGGTAAGACTGTAAAACCCAAGATATACATTGCATGCGGTATATCAGGGGCAATCCAGCACCTGGCAGGTATGAGGACATCTGATTGTATAGTTGCCATCAATAAAGACCCTGATGCACCTATCTTTAAAGCAGCCACATTCGGTATTGTAGGTGATTATACACAGGTTGTGCCAAAGCTTATAGAAAAATTCAAATCAAAACTCAATAAATAGTTCATTTTGGCAGATAAAGAAAGGGGGAGAATATCCCCCTTTTTTATTGTCGTGACTCAAGATCTTCTTCAAAGCTCTTTGATTTATCCATTGCACTATTATATTTAATCCCCCTTAGGGTTATGATGGGTTTTTTTTAGTTTTTCCACGATATTACCTCTTTTTAAGTAGTTGAGATAATTATGTGAGAAATCATCAATGATCTTTTTAAGATAGCCCATATTGTTTTCTATGGCCTTTTTGTAAAGATCCTCATGGATGCCCCATCTTTCTATAAAATGGTATATGACATATTCTTCCATACCACCTAATTGATCATAAAATCTTTGCTGGACGTTATTATAAAATGAGGCAGTTTTTTTAAGGAGGTCAAACTCATCATCGAATCCTGTAATATTACCCTCTATAAACTCACGAAAAAGAAATAGAAGCTTTTCAAGATAAACCCTATCTGCCATCTGGCTAATAAAATCAGCAGTTCCCAACATCTTTCCCAATATCATAATCTCATCTGATCTGAACCTTATAGAATTTATATTCTTAGTTATAATGGTGCATTTTAAAATACTTGCACAATCATTGATATCTTTTTTCAAAAATCCTTTTGCTTTTAGATAATCTCTGGTAAATCTTATACTCCTCTCTACATGTTTTAGCGTATACCTGGCGCCTGTCCCTTTTTTATCACCAATCTTCTGTATATAGCCTGTATCATGAAAAAGGGCTCCAAGTATACCCAGAAGCAACATATTATTAGAGAGGTTATTGTTCTTTATAAAGTAGCCATGCATCATCCTAACCATGGCAAGGAGTGTATTTAAGGTATGATTTAGATCATGATAATCTGTATTGCATGGGCGATAACCAGGATATTCACCTTTAAACAGTCTTATCATGTCTGAATATATAGTATCGTAAAATGTATAATCAAAATCCTTATACATCATGGATATAATATTCTTTGTTTCTCTATATATCTCTTCATGGTCATCCATTTTTATAAGGTCGTGGAGTTTAAATGGGGGGTGAATTCTATAGTGGACGTCTCGTTTATTGTCCATGATTTATAGTATCAAATTATATAAAAAAATAAAATCTATTAATGTATTTTTTCTGCAGTTTTCAATTCTTTGATTTTTAAATGCTCTTTTAGAAGTAGGATAAATCCTAATGTATTGTATGGTATATACCATGATGCATGAAATAATATAGAAGCTGTAAACCCTTGTGTTTTAGGTATATCGAATATGGCAAGGAGGTAAACAAGTATGAACTGGTAAACACCTATATAGCCTGGAGATGAAGGAACTGCAAGACCCATATTTAAAAGTGCGCATATAAAAGGAATGTAAATAAAACTGATAGATATGCCTATTGTTAATGTGACAAAATAAAGGGCAGAACTCATGAATATCCACTGAACAAAGGCTATAAATATGTAATAGATAATTGTTATGGGGGATTTTATACGGCTTAAATTCTCTTGAATCTCCATGAGTCTTTTTGCAACCTTTACAAATAACGGCTTTTGAATAGCATGGAGTTTATTTGCAATGATATTGGCAGTTTTTCTATTGCTCAAAAGCACAAAAACAACAATACATATGGTAAGCACTATAATAAGCATGTATATAGCCTTTGATACATGGTGGGGCATACTTTGTTTTGGAAAAAAGACAAATGTTATTATAAGGAGCCCTATGAGGTCAAATAGTCTATCTACAAGGACGGTAGATAATGCAAATGAAAAAGATAGACCTTCTTTTCTTGATAATACATAGCCCCTTACCACCTCACCTATCCTGGCAGGCAAGACATTGTTTATAAAAAGTCCTATAATGAGGGCTGTAAAGGTGTTTTTTATCTTAACATTCCCCCCTGCAATCATAGACCATTTAATGGATGAAAACAGAGCAGCAAGAAAGATGAATAATGTAGGGAGCAATACAAGCCTGTAGTCGGCATTTTTTAGAATTGTCCAGATATCGTTAAAGTGTATGCCTCTTAAGGAAAGATAAAGAAGTATTAGACTAATAATAAAACCGATTAATGTAAAGATTCGATTTTTATTCAATTTATGCCTCTTTTTGATTTTTCGTAATTAAATATCCCTTTATTTTGATTATTTGTAAGATAAATGCCAATACATACAAGGATAAGTCCACCAATTAGACCTGTAGTCACCTGCTCTTTTGATAAAACTATGCCGAAAAGCACGCCAAAGACAGGGGTAAGGAATGTAAATACAGATAGACGCGCCACAGGGTATTCATGGATGAGCTTGAACCATGCCAGATATGACATAAAAGCCACTACAATGGATTGAAAAAGGACAGAAGCGGTCACCTTAAGGTTGAGGTCTATAACCCACCTGTCTTCAAATATAAGGGCACATATGAACATAATAGGCACTGAAAATATCAATTGGTATAGAAAGGTATTTATGGGATGGACACTAAGGGCAAGGTATTTTTTAATGTAGATGGTGGTGGCAGCCCATAGGATGGCAGCTATGATGGCAAATATATCACCCATGAGTATTGCCCTTGAATGAGTAGCAGGTTTATCCATAAACACAAAATATACGCCTATAAAGGCAAGTATTAAGCCTACAATCTTTATAAGATTTAACCTTTCTTTTAGAAATATGTGGGCACCTATAGCTACAACAAATGGTGAGAGATAGATAAGGACTGCGGATCTTGCAGCACCTGTAAACAAAATGGCAAGATAAAAAAATACAAATTCAAGACCAAATAATATGCCAGTTATAAACCCATGAAATAAGATTATACCTTTATTAAAAACAGGTTGTTTTATATAGAGACAATATAATATACCTAAAAACGAAGCAATAGTAGACCTCAAAAATGTGGTAAAAATAGGCGATAAACCTATGTTGGAGTATTTGATGGCAGAATAGTTTAGCCCCCATAGCAATGTAAGTATCAAAACTATGAGAAATCCTTTTATATCAATATGGTCTTTAGGCATACCTATGCTTAATGTTTTCCTTGACAATCTTATACCTTTTTTGTTCTATTAAATCACTTAAAAAGAGAAGGAGCAAGAGGTTAGATGATGAAAACAGGCATTGTTGGAACAGGTTCTTATTTACCTGAGAAGGTCATGACAAATTTTGATATAGAAAAATTCCTTGATACATCAGATGAATGGATTTTTACAAGGACAGGCATAAAAGAAAGAAGGATAGCAGAAGACACACAGGCAACCTCAGATCTATGTAAGATAGCATCTGAAAGGGCTATGGAGGCTGCTGGGGTTAAGTCGGATGATATAGACCTCATAATACTTGCAACCATTACCCCTGACACACACTGCCCTGCAGGGGCAAACTGGCTGGAGGCAAAACTCGGTTGTCGTAGGGCAGTGTCTTTTGATGTAACTGCAGCATGTTCTGGTTTTATCTTTGCTCTCCATGTGGCAGATAGGATGATAAAATCCGGTTCCAATAAGGTTGCCCTTGTTGTTGCTGGTGAGATTATGAGTAGGGTAGTTAACTGGAAAGAGAGGGAAAGCTGTATATTATGGGGCGATGGAGCAGGGGCTGCCATAGTTACCGAGACATCTTATGGTGCAGAGATACTTTCAACGCATATCCATACAGATGGTGCCAACGGAGATACCTTGCTTATGCCCGGTGGAGGTTCTAAGACAACGCCCATCTCTTACGAAAGTGTAGATAAAGGTTTACACTATTTGAAGATGATAGAGGCTAACAAATCCTTTAAGGTGGCTGTAAATAGGTTTGCTGAGGCATGTGAAGAGGCAGTATCAGCCAATAACTATACTATAAATGATGTAGACGTAATCATACCGCATCAGGCAAACTTAAGGATACTTCAGGGCATGGGAAAAAAATTAAAGGTCCCAGATGAAAAGGTATACATGACAATACAAAAATATGGTAATATATCTTCTGCTACAGTTCCTATTGCCCTTGATGAGGCTGTAAGGGATGGGACAATAAATAAAGGAAGCCTTGTATTATTAACTGCATTTGGTGGTGGTCTCACATGGGGCAGTTCATTGATAAGGTGGTAATAGAAGCGGTTTTAAGTGGCGAGTGAAATTTTTATATTACTCATCACCGACCACTTATTACTATTCACTGGTTTCTACTGGGAGGGATGGCTGAGCGGCCGAAAGCGGCGGTCTTGAAAACCGTTGGGCGTTTACGCGCCCCGTGGGTTCGAATCCTACTCCCTCCGTTTTTTTATTTTTTATAAATTCTCAAAGATTTCTATCGTTCATAGATCTTCAATAAAATCAAATATAAATAGGTTTTTATAGTTCCAATAAGTCCATAAAAATCCATTGGCAGCCACACATTTTTTAAGGTTAATGAAGATATTGCGTAGATTTCAATCACATATTTTAGCCTTAGAAAAATTTTTGAATATTTTGGAGAAAATAGTTAGATTAAAGGTCGTTTCTCAATAAACTAAATCAGTATTATAAAACAATGCCTAAGTTAATATTAGCATAATATACGTTTTTTTGCTGTTGTTGAGGATTAAAAAGAGGTGTTGGGATAAAATAGGATTTATTGTTAGAGGTGGGTGAGATATACATTTTAGATTTTAAGAAAAAAAATATAAAGTATTGAAATGTTTCTGTGAGTAAAGTCTTAAAAAATTATCTATAAAAAATGCTTGACTTTTTCACTTAAACAACAGAATAATAAACAAAATTAGACAAAATTCTAAGCAAAACAGAAATTTTAAAATAAACATTAAAAATAAAAGGTGGACAGAGGAGATAAAGATTATTTAAATGGAAGACGAAAAGCAGGGTTACCAGGGTGAAATTAATATTGTTGATCTTATTAAGGTAATCTTAAAAAATATAAAGTTCATTGGCGTAATTGTGGGAATAGTGGTAGTTGCAACTGCCATAATCTCATTAATTATGACTCCTACCTATGAATCTAAGGCATTGATTATGCCTACGACCTCCACAAAGGATATAGGTATAGGCATGGGTATAAGCAGTATGCTCGGTATTACAGGCCCAGCATCACCTATGTCTACAGAGATAGTGAATCTTTTAAAAAGCAATGTCTTAAAAGAGAAGATAATAAAGAGATACGATCTATTAAAGATTTTTTTTGAAGATGATTATGAAAAAATGAAAAGGAAAATGGCTGAAAATGAGTTGCTATGGAAAGGCATAAGAAGACTTGATAATATAATTACTGTGAATTTTAAACAAAAAGACAATGTTATAGAAATTGTAGCAGGTTATAAAGACCCTAAGATCGCAAGAGATCTTGTGAATTATACTCTGATAGAACTAACAGATTATATGAGCTATGAGGCTAAGAGGGTGGCAGAGACGAACAAGAAATACCTTGAGTCACAGATAGAAAAGACCTCAGACCCTTTTATAAAGACAAAGCTTTATGCCCTTATTGCCCAGCAGCTCGAGACTGCCATGATGGCAGAGGTTAAAGAGAATTTTGCCTTTAAGGTTTTAGACGCACCAAGGGTCCCTGATATAAGAACAAAGCCTAAAAGAAGACAGATGGTTTTAATTGCTTTTGTTGTTTCCATTTTTATAGGGATCTTTGCTGCATTTTTAAAAGAATATATACAGAAAAATAGAGAGACCATACAAGAGCTCAAGGAGATATCTGGTTTCAAAACTCGATGGTTTTTTAAAAGGAGACACTAAGGGGGGTAGGTTGTGAATAGATATTTTTTAATCCTTACATTTATTGCCCTTTTTATCTTTGCTGGTTTGGCAGGGGCACAACAACAGCCAGGGGTGGCCCCAGGCATGGTATTACCAGGTCAGCCTGTGATTTATCCAGGCGTTACAGGATTTTCAGGGCAGTCCCAACCGTCAAAAGGAGGCGTTCAAACACAATCTACATTACCGCAGGCTCAAGGCGCTCAGGTGACACCCCCTGCACAAACCCAGATGCAAGCACCACAGCAAATCACTCCCCAGCAGGCAGAGGCATTAAAAAGGCTAAGCCCTGAACAGCAGCAGGCAATCCAGTCTGAGGTTTTAAAGACTGGTGGACAGCTTACCCCAGAGGCTATAGAGGCACTAAAGAAAAAGCCGGAGTTTCAATTACTCACGCCAGAGGATGTCATAAAAGGCAAAGAAGCCCTGGAAAAAAAGGAAAAAGATGCAGAAAAAAAAATAACCGACATCACACCTGGCAAGCAGGTTATAGAAGAGGCAAAGGGTGAAGAAACTCTTTTTGACAGGTTCAGAAAAGTTGGTAAGTATCAGGATATACCATTAAATATCAGACCCTTTGGCTATGATTTTTTTAGAGAAGCAGCAGTCAAGGTTATAACAGATAGAAAGGATATCCCTGTTCCAAGTCAATATGTCATAGGACCTGGTGATGAAGTTAAAATCCTTTTATGGGGGAGGGTGAATGCCCAGTATAATCTCATAGTAGATAGAAACGGAAACATCACGGTTCCTCAGATAGGACCTATCCCTGTAGCAGGATTAACATTTGAGGATATGTCAAAGCACCTTATAAAACAATCAGAGCAGATAGTAGGTGCGAACATCGATATAACTATGGGTGCATTAAAGAGCATTCCCATATTTGTCCTTGGTGATGTTAGAAGGCCTGGTGCATATACTGTAGGCTCTTTTGCCACCATCACAGATGCCCTGCTTATAGCAGGAGGCCCATCTGCCATAGGAAGCATGAGAAACATCCAGCTTAAAAGAAAGGATAAGGTTGTAGTGACCTTTGATCTATATGATCTTTTGCTGAAGGGTGACAAATCAAATGATGTTATCCTCCAGGCAGGGGATGTGGTATTTGCCCCTGTAGCAGGGCCTGTGGTAGGTATTGCAGGTAATGTTAAAAGACCGGCCATATATGAGCTAAAAGATAAAGTTTCATTACATTCACTTTTTGAACTGGCAGGGGGTATATTACCTACAGCATATACACAGCAGATTCAAGTGGAAAGGATAGTAAAGAATGAAAGGCAGATAGTATTCGATATCAATGGTAAAGATTTATCCATCTCAAAAGATATTTTTCTAAAAGACGGCGATTTTGTTAAGGTATTTTCCATAGTCGATAGAGATGTAAATGTGGTATTTTTAGAAGGCAATGTAAAGAAACCTGGTAAATATGAACATAAACAAGGCATGAGGGTAAGGGATTTAATTAGAGATGTAAGCGATCTTCTTGAAGAAACGCATTTTGACTATGCGCTTATAAAAAGACTTAAACCAATAACATTTGAAGCACAATTAATTCCTATAAATTTAAATAAGTGTTTATTCGATGATAAATCACATGATATTGAATTATTACCACAGGACACCCTCTATGTGTTTTCTAAGTGGTTCTTTCAGGATAGACCTTATGTGACCCTTGAGGGTGAAGTAAGAAAGGCTGAAAAGGATAATATGGCTAAACAAAAAGAGCCTTCTCTTCTTTTAAGGGACAGATTTTATTATGAACTCTCAACTGTAGAGGAAGAAAAAAAAGTTAGGGAAAAGGAATATGATGAGAGATTTATTAATTTATATAAAAAAGGCCTGATAAAAGTTGATGAGAGTCAGGCCTCAGAAATTGAGAAATTTTTGCAAGAAAAAGAGAAAATAAAAAAAGAGGAAAGAAACATAATTAAGATTTATCTCAAGGATGGCATGAAAGTAAGGGATGCAATCTTCGCAGCAGGAGGATTAACCGAAGAGGCTTATTTATATAAAGCAGAGATTCTCCGCAAAGAGGAAAATAATCGGTTTAGCAGAATTCATTTCAATCTTCAAAATGCCATGAATGGCATAGAAAACGATAATATTATCCTAAAAAATCTCGATAAAATAATTATACATTCTAAAAGTGGATATGTATATCCTCAAAAGGTTTTTATAGATGGTGAGGTGTTAAAACCAGGTGTTTATGATTATGCAGATAAAATGACCGTCAAAGACCTTGTCTTTGCAGCAGGAAATATCCTTGAATCAGCTTACCTTGAAAGCGCCGATGTATCCTTTCAGATAATAGATTTTGGAAAGAGCTCAGGCATAGAGCACAGAAAGATAAACTTAAGGAAAGTATTGGAGGGAGATCCAGAACATAATTTACCCCTAAAACCTTATTCAAGGGTATTTGTTAGAAAGATCCCTGATTGGAGGAGAGAAGAGTTTGTTACTCTAACTGGCGAGGTACGGTTCCCTGGCAAGTATATCATTAAAAAAGGAGAAACCCTATCATCTATCATAGAAAGGGCAGGTGGCTACACAGACAAGGCTTATTTGAGAGGTGCTATATTTACCAGGGTCAGGGTAAAGGAACTTCAACAGAGAACCCTTGAGGATATGTATATGAGATTAGAAAAGGATATTATGGCAGATGCAAACATAAGGCTCTCTACAGCCATATCAGCAGAGGAGGTGGCAGGGATAAGGGCACAACAGGAAGGAACCCAGAGACTCGTTGATGCCTTAAGAAGAACAAAACCAACAGGCAGAATGACCATTACCCTTACCCACCCCAGGTTACTTAAAGGTAGTGAATTTGATCTTGAGCTTGAAGATGGTGATGCTTTGCATATACCCACAAAGAATAATGTCATCCTTGTCCAGGGTGCTATCATGATGCCTGGGAGTTTTATATATAATGAAAGGTTGGATCATGAAGCATACATTACAAAAGCAGGTGGACTTACGAGGTATGCGGACACAAAGAACATGTTTGTGCTAAAGGTCGATGGCAGTGCTGTTAAAATACCAAATAGGTTTATAACATGGAGCAATGAAAACGCAAGATGGGAGTTTACAGCATTTGGTGAGGAGAGAAAGATGCTCGAGCCAGGTGACGCCATAATTATTCCAGAAAAGATAGAGGCAATTGCATGGATGCGTAATATAAGGGATATTACCCAGATACTCATGCAAATGGCTATAACAGGCGGTCAATTAAAATACATGTATAGAAACAATTAATAGGCCAGTTATCTTAATAGAATTATAGGGTAATGCGATATAAATCAATTGATAATTTTCATAATCTTTGTTTAGAATAAAACTACATAATAGTTAAAGAGATACCATAAAATGGCAATAACAACTAAATTTGGCTGTGTTTTTGTCTAAAGGGATAGGCCAGCCACAGCGGATGATTGAAAAATTAAGTGAAATTGACAAGCTTGATTTTTAAACTAAAATTTAAATAAATTAAAATATAGTTTAAATTTAGCTCAATAATGCAATAGGGTATTTTGATCACATGAAATATTATATCCGCAAACATTTATTATTTAAAGCTGTCGGAATGACGAGTGTTTTTTGATTGGGTAAGATGGTAAGATCTTCGATTGCCTTTTTTTAATTTCATACTATTAATCATCTCAGAAGTTTCTAATCCCGCAAACGGTCTAAGGTTTCTCTAATGTATGCCTTTGCCCCCGTTGTGCAGAAAGTAACCCGTTTCAATCCCGCAAACGGTCTAAGGTTTCTCTAATTTAATCAAGGGGTGACCCTTCTTGAGGACATAATGGTGTTTCAATCCCGCAAACGGTCTAAGGTTTCTCTAATTGATGTAAATAATGCTTTAAGTTTTGGTGGGAGTACAGGAGCGTTTCAATCCCGCAAACGGTCTAAGGTTTCTCTAATGAGGGCAACCCTCGATTCGAAGACCGATCCATTAGATAGTTTCAATCCCGCAAACGGTCTAAGGTTTCTCTAATTTAATTATTTGCTGTTAAAATTTTTGGGGTTTGAAGTTTCAATCCCGCAAACGGTCTAAGGTTTCTCTAATAAATGCGACGGTTGCGGAGAGTTCCTCCCCCTCAGGAAGTTTCAATCCCGCAAACGGTCTAAGGTTTCTCTAATGAATTTATTAGAGTATGCTTTCTTAAACTTTGGTAAAGGGTTTCAATCCCGCAAACGGTCTAAGGTTTCTCTAATGGTGACATCGACACATATATCGATAGAACCCTCCAGGGTTTCAATCCCGCAAACGGTCTAAGGTTTCTCTAATGAGGCAGGCAAAAAGCCTGCCTCCCCCCCATACTTGTTTCAATCCCGCAAACGGTCTAAGGTTTCTCTAATCTTGGAAAGTATAAAACAGCAACTTAACCAAATTAAGTTTCAATCTCGCAAACGGTCTAAGGTTTCTCTAATCCAGTTTAAGGCTATGCAAAGCGGCAATGATGAAGTCGTTTCAATCCCGCAAACGGTCTAAGGTTTCTCTAATTACACCGTCGTAAAATGCGACGGTTGTGGGGAATTTCTGTTTCAATCCCGCAAACGGTCTAAGGTTTCTCTAATTCCAACAGCCGAAAATATGGCAGAATTTTTCTGCAAGTTTCAATCCCGCAAACGGTCTAAGGTTTCTCTAATGAATTTATTAGAGTATGCTTTCTTAAACTTTGGTAAAGGGTTTCAATCCCGCAAACGGTCTAAGGTTTCTCTAATCATTATTATTAATTATGCCTTATTTTAACCAGAATTTGTTTCAATCCCGCAAACGGTCTAAGGTTTCTCTAATGCGAAATTGTAGTTTCCTTACGGGACCCCATCGAAGTTTCAATCCCGCAAACGGTCTAAGGTTTCTCTAATGCGAAATTGTAGTTTCCTTACGGGACCCCATCGAAGTTTCAATCCCGCAAACGGTCTAAGGTTTCTCTAATGCGTTTTTGTTGTACAATGTGGGGGAGTAGGGAAAAGAAAGTTTCAATCCCGCAAACGGTCTAAGGTTTCTCTAATTCCCCAGATGACGCGATGTTATTGATCATGCCTTATTTTGTTTCAATCCCGCAAACGGTCTAAGGTTTCTCTAATTAAATGGGCGAATAGCCCACTTAGCTTCCTCGGGAAAAAGTTTCAATCCCGCAAACGGTCTAAGGTTTCTCTAATAACGAAGAAGGGGTGTCCCATCGATTCGTTCATTCGAGTTTCAATCCCGCAAACGGTCTAAGGTTTCTCTAATAATGGTCAGATAACAGTTTCCCTACAGGATCCCATCGAGTTTCAATCCCGCAAACGGTCTAAGGTTTCTCTAATGTTACGCAATTTGCATAGCAGACATAAACGGGAAGCCGTTTCAATCCCGCAAACGGTCTAAGGTTTCTCTAATAAGATGCGACACATGCGGAGGATTCACTTCAATAAAAAAGGTTTCAATCCCGCAAACGGTCTAAGGTTTCTCTAATACCATAATTTTATTACCAAAGTTTTCAAAGAACAGTTTTTTAAAATTGACTTTAATGTCAATTTTTTTAAATTATACTTGGAGTTATCTATTGTGGTCAAGCTTTTTCGCAAATCCATCATTTTTTAAATCTAAAAACACATCCTTTTAATATCTTAAAATTAAGAAATATTTAAATTTCAACAATATTCATCAAAAATTTATTTCGCAAATTCTTTTTCATTTTGCCTCAGAAAAACGATTTTCGAACTTCCTTAAAAATCAAAAAAGCCTTCAATCTAAAACTGCTTGATTTACAATGGTTTTTTTTTACCTCATTTTTTTATCCCTAACAATTTTCGCAAATCTATTCTTCTATTTAAATGAAAATATAGTTTTTCGAATTTTCAAAGCATTAATTTAACTTTTTTCATCACCTCAAGATTTGATAACTTCTTAATTTATCTAAATTTTCTTTAAAGTCACAATTTTCGAAAATCCTCCGAACCTCTAAATAATCTTAACTATTTGTTTTTCTTGATGAAAATTCCCTATTCGTTCTACTTTATCTAAGCAGTCTTTACACAGATAATAATACAAGACTATATCTTCACTTTTTTTTATTAGGTTTGCAATCTTCTTTTTAATTTCATAAATATCCCTTACCTCAAGGAAACATTCAAAGACGCTTTTGTTAACCCTTTGTCCATAAGAAGAAAGGATGTCGGATACTTTGTTTCTTCTATCGTCATCTGTTATATCATATGCGACAACTATATATTTTCTCATTACCATTTTCCTATATAAGGCCGATAGTGGACTATTTTGCCTTCAATAAATTCAGCAAGTGCTTTAGCTTGCTTTTTTATTATCTGTGAAAGTCTTATTTCTTCACCCCTGAAGTTTTCCACAGTATGTATTCTTTCAAGAACCTTTTCTGCAACCTTCTTTCTTGTTTCATAGGTCAGGAGTCCTCCCTTTATTTCAAGTTTTTCACCTTTTGTTATAAGAGAAAAAACAGGTCTATCAACAGCTTGTTGTCTAAATTCTTCTATCATGTCAAAGACAAGAGTTGGTTTCCCATGTTGTGGTTTATGAAGATAGCTTAAATAAGGGTTCAAGCCAACTTTAATGATTGCCTCCCATATTCGGGAATAGAGGATGCCATAACCATAATTCAGAAGAGAGTTTACAAGGTCATTGGCATTTTTTCTGACCCTGCCTTCAAATTCAATATATTCATTAAGCAACTCTTCAACAATCTCCCAGTAACAATTTCCTGCTCGTCCTTCTATTGAAAATAATTTACCTCTTAAAATTTCCAGATCCTTTTCGTGTAAGTTACTTAATTCTTTTAAAAGCAAATTCATTGATGTAATCTTTTCATCAAATATGGCAGTATAGTCTTTATCCCTCCCTTTTCTGTATTTATAATAATATTTTGTGAGATTAATCTGGTTTCTAATCTTTCCAGATACAAAACATTTCGCGAGAATACAGGCAATATCATTTTCATAAGCCTTTAATTGGGCAACCCCAATAGATGCTGATGAATATTGAAATGTATATATTTTGGCATATGGTCTTCCATTAAATCCAACAAAATCAATTGGAATGCCTTTTTCTGCACAATACTCCACCACATTTGATGAGATTGTAACACCTTGAGCCAGGATCGAGATATTTTTGAGATTCAAAAGTTGTGCCTCATGTTTCTTGATACCACCCTTTTTTATTGTTATGCCTCTTTTTGTCTTTCCGATAAAAACACCCGGGGTTGTAACAAGAAGTTCAAAACCTTCGGATTCAAGTTTTTGATACTCTCTTTTTTTCTTTTTAATAGGGTCTTTTTTTATAGTTTTTGTAAAATCACTGCCAGAGCCCTTGTCTCTTTTCTTGTGACAATATGCAACAATTCCTTTTATTGCTCTTTTTGCGAAAAGTTGTTGTTTTTGAGAAAGAAAATTTATGGATGAAAGTAAAGTTTCTATTTCTTCTTTTTTATCAAATAAACCATCCTGATATGCACTGTTAAGGTGCTTTTTGAGACATTCTTTCATCCATTCATCAAGTTCTTCAAGAATGCCCTGTGAGATAATTTTTCCATAATAACTTCTTATGCCTTCAATGGTGTCTGTTAGATGTCTAAGAGAGCCATCTTTTTTTATATCTATGGCATTATTAATCTTTTCTTTTAGTTCATCTGTCTTTTCCTTGGTTATTGTTATTTCAGAATCTTTAAAAAAAATTCCCAGAAATTGAAATCCTTCATTAATATTTTTTACATAGTATTCTGGATTAAGATTGAGTTTAAGTTTCTTTTCAAAAAACCATTTTGTATCTTTAAGAGCCCTGTATGCCTCTCCTTCGGAGCGACTTAAGATAATAAAATCATCTGCATATCGGACATAACCAAATTTTCTATCAACCATTGTCTGATCAAAGGGATGTAGATAGAGGTTTGAAAGCAATGGGGATAATATATTTCCTTGTGGAATACCCCTTGTGCTATCCTTCCATCTCATCTTCACATCTACTTTTCCCATTTTTACCCAAAGGCGTATTAGGAGCAAAATTTTTTCATCCTTTATCCTTTCAGAAAGCATGGAAAAAAGGAGATCATGATGTATTGAATCAAAATAATTGTCAATATCACAAATAGTCACCCACTCCCTTTTCTCGTTATTAATCAAATGGGATACCCTGGCAATAGCCTTAATAGGTCCTTTATTTTGTCTGTATGCATAACTAACATTAAGAAACTCTTTTTCAAGAATAGGCTCAATAAGGTCCTTTATGGCTTGCTGAACTATTTTATCTTTTATGGTAGGAAGGCTCAATAAACGAAATTCGTTATTATCTTTGGGGATCATTATTTCCTGATACGGCTCAGGTATATAATGATACGAAGTTAATTGTTCAGAAAGCTCCTTAATATTATTTTCCAGTTCGGCTTCAAATGTCTCAATTGTAACCTTATCTATGCCTCCAGCAGAGCCTTTCTCTTTAACCTTTGTCCATGAAGATAGTAGATTTTCAATCTTGCATATCTCTTTATATAATTCCACTTCCATATTTAATCAATTATAGTTATCTGACCATTTTTATTTTGTACTTGCCCAGTCCAAAGGTTACTGCCTTACCCACATGAATATGTTCTCCAAACTTTAATAGTGATAAATATTTTTGAAAATCGCCTTTATAGGTTATCTCACCTGTCCAGCCACCGAGTTTCATTCTTATGTTCTGTTTTGCCGAGAACCTTTCCCAATCTACCCATATAAGTTTGGCCTTAAGGATATCTACATATTTAGAATCTTTTGCAAACCCTTCAAAATCACCCATTTCAGCATCACAATGAAAATGTGCAAGAAGGAAGGCTCTTTCAGCAAGCCTTTTTATAAGGAGTTCAAAAGGTATTTCTCTTGATAGTCTATCACGCTCCTTTATCCTGAGAGGGGTTTCAAAGGACAGGGTTATCTCGTTACATTTTAATCTCTCTTCAATAAAATTGCTGTAACTTACTTTGTTGTCCGATGGTTTAAGTAAACCTGTGGTGTTATTGAATATCTCATCATTTGTGCCATTGATATGAACAGCCTCTACTGTGGTAACATCAAATTTACCTTCGCCCTTGCCGATTCCTATTCTACCCATCTCTGTAAAGGCATAAACAAAATAGGGGAGATAATCATTTGCCTTGCCTATTAAAATTACATCAAAGGAAATTATATCACCTTGCTCAAAGTTCTGTCTTTTTGTTGTTGGTGGCTCTATAACATAGGGGTTAGGTGCTCTTTTATATTTTCTGTGGTGGGGATGGTCTTGAGGAATAGGGGTCTCTATTATTAATGAATAGATGCAACAAAATTTTGATATGCAACTCTCACATTCTATATTTTTTAATGGGCAGATAATCCGTCTTAGTGTATTCCCTAAAGCACCCCTAAAGGTAGAGCCTTTGAAGGTGGGAAGATAAAGGGGTTCTTTTGCCCTTATATTGACTCTATATTTATGAAGATATAAGTGATTTAACATCTATGCACCTCTTTCTTGAATAGTCATGAAATCATTATGTAAATATAAGAACAGGACTATCATAAGTAATAACACCGATCCTTTCGGTTCTGGAAAGTATTTTCTGTAGATGCCCTTGTCTCTTTATAACATGGCAATACAATTTGTGAGTTTGAATATTTGCATCGATCTCAAAAAGCCTGTCAATTTCTGTATAAACCCTGCAAAGGTCAATCACTGTCATAACCCTATACCGAAATAGGAGGTTGAATCATAACATCATACGCCATTATCTTATAAGGTTCATTGGTTTGAACATATTGAAATGAAACCTGACTATTAAGTGTAATAACTGCACCGGCTATACTGGTTGTCTTTTGTCCGCCTGTCACATCTATAATTATATCTTCCTCGTCCATATCTAATTCCTTAAACTGCTGAATCCCTTTATTGATAATTTTAGTCAGTTCTATAAGGTCTTCAAAATTAACCGGTTTTTCCGTCTTGATTATTTTTTTAATCTGTTTACAATATTGTTTTATGATGTTTTCTACACCATAAAAAAACTTAAATGACTCCTTAGAGCCAATCAAATAGACATATTTCAGGTATTCATGATGGGGCTCGATTCCCCGTAAAAGCTGTTGCCAGTTCCAGCGGATACTATTTAAGGCATTTATATCATCCCTTAGTGACTCTCCTTTTAATATAACCTTGTTGAAATTTGTGTCTATTATTTCTATTGGAAAGGAAAAATCATGATGAACTATATTGGGGGTTGAAAGGAGTAAAATCAAACAACTATGGGGCTTACAAGAGTCAAGTTGCTTAAGCGTTTTTATAGCAAGAAAAAATTTTCTGTAATTATATAATGCTATAAAAGAAATGATGAAAAGCATCATAGAGGTAATAGTTAGTAAAAGCTTATAATTTTCAAGGTCAGGAAACCATTCCTTATTTAGGTCTTCACAGTTTGTGGTTAGGGGGCTTTCTGATTTACCATTATATAAAAATAATTTTTCATTTTCAAAATAAGCCACCTTATTAAAGAGCAGGCTGAAATTATCTATTTGCAAATTACCATGGTCTATTATCTTAAGAGTATCATTAGGAACAAGATAATAGACTTTGTCCCTTTCTTTAGTTGAAGTAGGAAAGACTCTCTTGCCTATATCTTAAGCTGCAACCTCATTTCTGTCAAGATTTTTATGCTGCAAAGCAGCAATGAGTTTCAGGATTTCTTTATAGCCATGTATGCGCTTGAACCTCTTCTCTGCCCTTAAGAGCGCTGCTGATGCCCAACACTGAACCATATTTTGACCGTCCGGTAATAGTGCGTTTTATGGAAAAGCAGGACTCTATAGGGTTTGTGGTAGAAAGGGTCTTTCTTAAAAGCCCTGCAATTTCAAGTTTATGAAGTGTCAGCGTCTCCTCCATCCCTTCCCTGAGACTTGCTGCTACGCTGGGATTCAGTCTCTCAAGCTATCTTATGGTCAGTACAAGAGATTCTTTTGCTTTATCATAATCAGCCATGTTGTATCCTGCCCTTATTCTTGCATCTATCGCTTCTTGATGCCATGGTAAAAATAGTTGCTGCTCGATATGCCCAATATCAGTTGCTTCATTACTGGGCTATTCATGCCCTTATGATTCTTAAATGCCTTGTATGTGCTTAATCGTATTTCAAGGTCTATCAGCACTTTCTGCTTTCCGTAATAATTTCCGTAACAAATTGAGCTAGGCTTACTGCCCCACCTGTTTGCTTTCCTCGTGGGATTTTGGTGTCATTTGCCCAGGCTATCTGCTCAAAACTTTTAAAAATGCTGTATTGCGTTAAAAGGCTTGACCAATTCTATTCAACATGTTCATTTTCTAAGTGCTTTGTGTAGATTATGGCGGAAGTGCATGGGAATCGAACCCACCCACCACCTCGTCAGCGGTGCACTGGTTTTGAAGACCAGGAGACCCACCAGGCGCCTTGGCACTTCCGAAGTTTATAATCTATTAAATAAAGACATTAAAGTCAATAGAATGGGTAATTTTGAAAATCTTTAATTTGAAACAAATTCCTGTCTAAATTGATAAATATATTTTAAATTTTGTATACAATTTTTTGAGAAATTTATTGAAAAAATAGAGTGTATTTTTTATATTAATAAAAAAACGAGCAGCCGACCTTCAATGGAAGGAAGTGAAAATCTTCCGCTGTCCCGCAACTGTAATGGGTGTTGTGGTCGGGATTGGTTAAAAGCCAGCCACTGTTCCATATATATGGAATGGGAAGGCATCCTGATTATGCCCTAAGCCAGGAAACATTGGGTCGGATAAACTGCACGCATATCCTTACGAGGTATAGGGAGGTGCATCATGAACTTCAATAAATCTTAATATTTTTCAATACTTAAATATCTATAAAATCATTCAGCCCAAAATGAAAGGAGCAGTATATGAAATTTATTTTAACTGATATATTTAATTATTTTGAACAGTATTTAAACAGTAAGGACAATTACAAAGACCCTGATTTTAACGTTAATAGAAGGGATATAAACCTTTTTTTCCATAAAGGCTTTTGGTCAGGTCTTATTTTTTTATCTTTTTTATTAGTTATAAGCCCCTCATTATATGCTCAGCAGGGACCTTATAAACTTGAAGAGATAGTGGTTACTGCATCGAGGGTGGCTACTCCTATTTTAGAGGCATCTGCCAATATTACAGTTATTGCAAGAGAAGATATAGAAGAATCAGGGGCAACAAATATTGTGGATGTTTTGAAGAAAGAGCCAGGGGTATTTACTGCAAATCTTTTAAATAATCCCAAGACAGCGCAGATAGATATTAGGGGATTTGGCGAAACAGGACCATCTAATACCCTTTTTCTAATAGACGGTAGAAGGGTAAACAATATTGACCTGGCAGGTGCTGATTTGTCTCAAATCCCCATCGATGCCATAGAGAGAATAGAGATATACCGTGGGCCTGTTACTGTTTTATTCGGTGATAATGCAACAGGTGGGGTAGTTAATATAATCTTGAAAAAAGGAGAAGGAAGGCCCAAGGCACAGGGTTCTATTTTATCAGGAAGCTACGGCCTTTTTTTGCCAAAGATGAGTGTATCAGGAAAAGAAAAAAGTTTCAGCTATTATGCCCTGGCCTCTTATTTCAACACGGATGGATACCGTCACAACAACCATCTCCGCACAAAGGACTTGTTTGGAAATTTGACCTTTGATGCCACAAAAAAGGTCTCTTTATATCTGCAAACTGGTTTTCATAAGGATTCATACGGACTCCCTGGAGCACTTTCTCTTACAGAATTAAAAACAGGAATATATGATAGAAAAGATTCGAAAAAACCCAATGATTCTGCCGATACTGAGGATAATTTTGTAAATCTTGGGGCGGATATAAAGCCGAATGATGATATAGTCTTTTCCTTAAACGGTTCATACAGGATAAGGCACAACAGTGCTGCCTATCCATCATGGTATACCATGAGGTCTATGAAGACATACGGGTTTATGCCAAAGATTACCATCACAAAACCCGTTTGGGATTTTAAAAATACTTTGGTTGCTGGTTTTGATTATTATGTTTATCCAACCAGGGCAACAGACTTTGACCCTGTTTGGTTTACTGATTCTGTAACAAAGATTAAGAGGACAGATTATGCATTCTATGTGAATAATGAATTCTATCTTTTAAAAAACCTTTTAATAAGTGCTGGTTACAGGGTCCAGAAATCTTTCTGGGATATAGATTATGTGGATAATTTTGGCTTTCTTCCATCTATAGACTCAACAGTGAATGACAAAAAAGATGCATTCAGATTATCGGCAAACTACATTATAGAAAGAAAAGGGGAAAAAAAGGGAAATATATTTATCACATATGCAAAAGGATTTAGAATGGCTGCCACAGATGAATTATTTAATGTATGGGCCTTTCCGCCTGTTAACCGGGAATTAAAGACTCAGGTGGTAAAAGAGATAGATTTAGGGGCACGATATAATTTTACAAACTGGATAGGTGGCAGCCTTACGTTATTTCAGTCAAAAACAGACAACGAGTTATACTATGACCCCTATACCTTTACCAACGGCAATTATGATAAGACAAAGAGAGAAGGTTTAGAAGCAGGTATATATTTGAATCTTTTAAAAAACCTGAATCTTACGATTCTCTATTCATATATAGATGCCAGATTTGACGGTGGGGATTATGATAAAAACAAGATACCTTTTGTTCCGAAAGACAAATTTTCTTTTAAAACAACGTATATATGGAATAACTTAATATCAAATATTACTGCCACATATGTAGGTAGAAGATATCTAATATCTGATCAAAAAAATGAGCTTCCCCAACTTCCAGGGTTTGTGTTGATAGATTTAGATTTTAAATATAGATTAGGTAAATTAGATGGTTTATTGGGCGTAAAAAATCTGACCGGCAAAAAATACAGTGAATACGGTGTGGCAGGTGGTTGGCCCAGACAGGCAAATTTTTACCCTTCACCAGAGAGACAGTTTTATTTTGGCCTTTCATACAATTACTGATTTAATTAGACCTTTGCAAAATATAGTATAGGTTAAACATAGACCACACTAAGTATTGTAGATTAGAGATTTTGGGGCCTTGTTTAAAGGCCCCTTTTTGTTTATACATTGACGCCATCCAAATAGTCTGTTAATATTATCAAGGTCTTTTTGTTTTGATTCTATACATTTTTAAGAATTTTAGTAGGATTTTCAAATCTTAGGATGATTTTGTGAACACATTTTATAACATTTTTTCTTTTATGGGCATGCAATTTATCGCTTTGTAATATTTTGAATCTCAGGGCTTCTGTTAGTTTTTGTGAAAGCCAGGAGGTTTAAGAGAGGAGAAAGACATGATTAAGGATGTATCTGTAAAACAATTAAGACTTATACCTGATGAGAGGGGTAGGTTGATGGAGATTTTAAGGTGTGATGATGAGGATTTCACAAAATTCGGTCAGGTATATATGACCACTACCTATCCTCATGTGGTAAAGGCATGGCACTATCATAAACTACAAGATGATTTTATCGTATGCGTGAAGGGTATGTTAAAGCTCGTCTTATATGATGACAGAGAAGGCTCTCCAACCAGGGGGGAGATTAACGAATTTTTTATTGGAGATTATAGACCTATGATCGTAAAGGTGCCAAAAATGGTCTACCACGGCTGGAAATGTATCAGTGAGGAGGAGGCAATTGTTATAAACATCCCTACTGAACCCTACAATAGGGAGCAACCAGATGAATATAGGTTAGATCCCCATAAGAATGACATACCTTATAGCTGGGAGAGAAAGGATGGATAATAAGACTATTCTTGTAACAGGTGGTTGTGGTTTTATAGGTAGCAATTTTATAAAGTATATGCTCAATAAATATCCGTATAAAATTATCAATATGGATAAGTTAACATATGCAGGAAATCTGGAGAATTTAAAGGACATAGAAGGCGACAAAAGGTATAGATTTATAAAAGCAGATATTGCAGATAGGGCAGACTTAGAAAGGGTGTTTGAGGAGGACATATATGGTGTTATAAATTTTGCCGCTGAATCCCATGTAGACAGAAGCATTATGGAGCCCGATGCCTTCATAAGGACCAATATAAATGGGACATTCAATATACTTGAGGTAGTAAAGAAAAAAGGCATTAAAAACTTTGTCCAGATTTCTACTGATGAGGTTTACGGCTCATTGGGGCCTGAGGGAAAATTCAGAGAAGATACGCCTCTTTCTCCAAACAGCCCGTATTCAGCTTCTAAGGCGTCTGCAGATATGCTGGTTATGGCATATTATCACACATTTAATATGCCTGTGAAGATAACAAGATGCTCCAACAACTATGGTCCATACCAATTTCCTGAAAAACTTATACCTCTTATAATTACCAATGCCATGGCAGATTTAGAACTACCTGTCTATGGTGATGGCATGAATATAAGGGATTGGATCCATGTGGAAGATCACTGCGAGGCAATAGACCTGGTTTTCCATAAAGGTAAGCACGGTAATGTTTATAATATCGGCGGTGAAAACGAGAGGACAAACATAGAGATAGTAAAGCTCATACTTGATATCCTTGGAAAGCCCTACAGCCTCATAAAATTTGTTAAAGATAGACCTGGTCATGATCGTAGATATGCCATAGACTCTACAAAGCTAAAGAATGAATTGGGCTTTAAGATAAAAAAGGATTTTAAAAAGGGTATGGAAGATACTGTTGATTGGTATATGAAAAACAGGACATGGTGGGAGAGGATAAAAAGTGGTGAATATATGGAGTATTATGACAGGATGTATAAGAATAGATAATATTGATGAAGGCTATATTTTTTTCTGATGTGCATCTCGATAGAGCGGATACAGATAAAAAAGATGTGTTAAAAAGTTTTTTAAAAGAGATATGTTATGATGCCGACGACGTCTTTGTCATGGGTGATCTATTTGAATTCTTTTATGGTTACAGGGACTATATATACCCTTGGTATAAAGAGGTCGTTGATTCCCTTAAAGATTTAGTTGATAAAGGCAAAAAGGTCTTTTTTTTGGAAGGCAACCATGAATTCGAGATCGGAAATTCCCTTAAAAGTTATGCAGGTATAGAATGTTATAGAGAGTTGCACATTGATATAGAAGGGAAAAGGATTTTTTTAGCTCATGGCAATGAGTTTATTAGAAATAACCCTTTAAGGTTTCTGAAGTCACGATTTATATATTCCATAATGGAGACCATAGGCCCCTCATTGACCTGGAAGATAGCCATGCTTTCAAGTCTTTTTCTCTCCGATAGAAAAAAGCCATATAGAGAAGAGGTAAAACAGAGGTTTAGAACCTTTGCAGAGAAAAGATTAAGAGATGATTACGATGTGGTTATCTTTGCCCATACCCATATGCCCGACAGGGTTGATTTTAATATAGACGGCAATAAAAGGCTTTACTTAAACACTGGAGACCTCTATAGATATCACTCATATATAAAATATGAGACCAATTCTGGGTTTACAATAGAGGAGTATCATGCCCCCTAACGCCTTCTTTTACATCTCTTTGTGCAGTTCTTGCACATAAGGCTTGCATTATAAAGCTCAAAGAATCTTTCAGGGTGTTTATGATAGAGGTATTCCCACTGAATAATGGCCAATATGGATAGAAATAGAATAGAGTATGTCCAGAAGGATGGAATCAAAATCATGGGTGAAAACGCCATGAGATAACCCCAGTTATTTATCCTGCATGTGTTACAACATTTATTCCCTATTATTGCCTGAAAGGGACACCAAACTGTGGCACAGAACTCATCCATGAATATAAAAAAGATTACTATGATAAAGATCCACATGTCGCTGAGCATGTCTGCCTTTCTCCAAAGCCACATGGTAAGCACTAAAAATATCCAGTAGATGGCAGACCTCATAGCCCCACTGTCTATTTTTTTCTTGTATTTTTTTAGCCTTTCTCTTTTATGGGGGTTATCAGGACCTGTGTCTTTATAATTTATACTGTAGATTTTGCCGAGATTTATCTTTTTATTTAAAGAAGGGATGAATCTTTTTATGAGTATAAGAACTGTAAGAGACCATAAGATATGATATGTCCTTATGGGTAGGAGGATGGGAAATGTGAATAATTTCTCCAGAATATGGGGCTTTATAAGGGCAAAAACAAAGGAGGCAACGAGGACGCCTCCTTTTATGGCAAGTTCGATTCCGTTTTTGTTTATTTTCATCTACAAATCATGAATTTTTTACATATCACTGAAGTTTAATAGATTGTTTAGTCCTCTCCTTTCTCTTGGATTCCTTTTCTATGTATTCCTGCATACATTTGTCGTTTTTACCTTTAATTAAAGAGCACTGTAGGTATTCGGCAATCTCTATTACACACGCCCTTATTGCCTTTCCTGTGGGTGTCTTTTCATAATTTGACAGGTCTCCTGAGAAGAAGCCAAAGGCACCCCTGAGGCTTAGTCCTGATGACTCTGATGATGCCTCAATTGTCCTTGCGTCCACTATGGCAGCTGTTTCGGTGCTTATAACCTTTAAGTCAACGGCTATATATGCCGATTCCTTTTTTCCGCCTATGGTGAAGCCCATAATTCCAAACCCTCCACCAGTTCCGCTTGTTCGTTCTTCATAAGAAGATACAGTTCCTGCCACAAGATATTTTGCTGCTTTTAGATTGCCAATCTTTATTCTTGTGGCATCATCCACAAGACCTGATTCGCTTATCTTCTGCTCACTTATGACCTTATCGATCTCTTGCCTCTCAAGGATTTGAAAAGCCTTTGTGCTTACCAGTTCAGATATGAGCATATCCTGGAGCTCCTGACCTGTATTTCCTCTCCACCATGCTGCACCTGTCTTGTTGGTGAATCTAAGAACCCCTATTGTGGGTTTATCGTCGGCATAGACGGCAAAACAAGTAAAGATAAATAAGATGCATACAAAAGATAAAATAATTTTTTTCATCAATTCCTCCTATTTATATTGTTTAACATATATGATTTTTATATTACCATTATGACCTTAAGTCAACAAATAAAGCCTATTATCCTTGACAATAAATAGAATGAAAGTTACAATGGTTTTTTGATGGATTAAAATCATAATAAATATTTAATCATGTGATATAGGTCATTTACAAAATATATAGATATAAGGATAATTTAACCTAAGGAGGACAAGATATGAAGTTAAAAGGCGTTCTCATAATTTTTGTTGCTTTGTTGTTAGTTTGTTCTGCCCTTCCTGTATTTGCCATAGGCATAGAAGCTGCATTAGGAGTGTGGAATCAGGGCCCACAGGGGGATATGGGTTATAAAGGTGATTCTCTGAGTTTAAAAAGTGACCTTAAATATAGCTCAACAAAGACAGAGATGTCAGGTAGAGCAAAGATAGATATGCCTTTATTTTTACCCAATATCTATCTTATGGCAACCCCAATGAAATATACAGGTAATGGAGTGAGATCTACAGCATTTAGATTTGGAGATAGAACCTATGTTGCAAATGTCCCTTATAGTTCTGAGCTAAAACTTGATCATTATGATATCGGTCTATATTATGGAATTCCATTTTTAAAGACTGCTACATTGGGCAAACTAAACGTTGATGTAGGTCTAAATGTCAGATTAATGGATATGAAAGGGAGCGTTACTCAGGGTGCCATATCAGAATCAAAGAGCTTTTTACTCCCCCTGCCTATGCTATATGCCGCCGGACAGTTAAAGGTTATAGGAGATCTTTCCGTTGAGGCAGAGACAAGAAGTATTGCATATAGTTCAAATCATTATATAGATATCATAGGGAGACTCAAATATAAGGTCTTTGGACCTGCATTTGTAGGTGCTGGATATAGATATGAAAAGATAAAGGTTGATCATAGTGACCTTAAGGTAGATATAGGCATAGGCGGTCCTTTTGCTGAGGTGGGGGTTAAATTCTAATGGGTTATGGTAGAATTATGAGAAATGTGCATAAAATAGTCATTATACCTTTAGTTGCCTTATTCTGTATCCTCTATGGAGCCCATGCCTTTTGCCAGACAAGATGTATTGATTCAGAAGGAGAGGCGGTTATTATAAATAATGATGTCCCTTCTGCAAAGATAGAGGCTGTGGCAAGGGCAAAATGGTCTGCCATAGAGCAGACAGTGGGAGTTGAGGTGAAGGCACAGAGTGTCATGCAAAATATGGCGCTTGTTGACGACGCAGTGAGTAGAGAGATAAAGGGTGATATAGCAAGCTATAAGATTCTGGGTGAAAACATAAAAGATGGTGTAATAAAGGTAAGGATAAATGCATGCGTAGAACCAACAAGGGCAAGGGATGCATTGTCCTCTCTTGCATTAAATAATTCTGTGGCGGTTTTTGTCCCGGCAAAAAAGCCGAAGGTGGTAAGTGAGACAGAACATGTGAGGCGCACCCCTTATGGAAGTCAGGAGAGATATGGTCTTCAGACCAGGGATGAATACGATGATACAAATTTCTTTTCAGAGAACATTATAAAAAGACTGACAGAACAGGGTTTTACAGTTGTTGATGTGGCACCTACAAAAGCCACTGATGCCGCTGAACTGGAAAAGGCCATAAGAACCGGTAATTTTTTGAGCATGAGGAGTCTCATGTATAAATTTCTATCCAATGTTCTTCTCTTAGGCAAGATAGAATATGCTATATCTACAAGAAAAGGACAGGATATTGGGTATGGTCTTTCTATGCCCTTTAATCATGTGACTGTAAGGCTTACATACAGGATTGTGACAAGAGATAGCTCAGGACAGATGAGGATACTCACTGCTGATGCCATAGAGGGTAAGGGTCTTGCAAAGAACGTTGAAGATGCCACTGCAAGGGGCCACAAAGACCTGGCAGATAAGGCAGGTCCTGCAATAATGGAAAAGATAAGTCAGTATATCAAGGGTGTTGCAAAAAAGATAAATGTAAAATTTGAAGGTGTAAATGACCTGAATACAAACTTTGAGGTAAAAGGTATACTCCAGAATACAGCATGGGTGACCAATGTGGATGAAAAGGGTATGGGCGAGTTTGTTGTAAGCTACCCTGAGAACCCTGTTTATCTTGCCAACAGTATAAGCCAGAGAGGGAACTTCAAGGTAAAGAATTTTTCTGCTTATTCGATTATTGTAAGATATGAAAAATAAAAGGAGAGGGGAAGAATTTATGAAAAAAGGTTTGCTTTTGATATTCATAATGATGGTGTTTTTACTTTTAAATGCCTGTGCAACTTCAATCAAGACTACTGCCTTGGTGCCTGCAAGATATCATGAGGCAGCAATCTTAAAGGAGGTTGCTGTTTTACCCTTTGATGGTGTGGGTGGTAGAGAATTTGCCAATGAGATAGAGGGCACACTGGGAAGCATAAATATAGGAGATAAACAGTATTTTACCCTGGTTGAACGGACAAAGATAAATAAGGTGATGGATGAGTTAAAATTTTCTCAGAGCGGTCTCGTGGATGAAAGCAGGGCAGCACAATTAGGTAAGATGTTGGGTGCCAGAGGGATCTATACTGGTATTATAAACAAGGCAACCACTGTGGACAAACCCTATAGAGAGGAGAGACAGACCTGCGCCCAGAGGGAGGTTAAGAGGGACAGAAAAGGAAACCTGGTGGAAGGTTCATGTATAAGGTGGAACAAATATTATGTTAACTGCATAGAGAGGATTGCTACTTTTGAGTTTACTCCAAAACTTATTGAGGTGGAGACAGGAAGGGTTACATACTCAAGGACTATATTGAAGACAACAGGTGCCAAAGGATGTTCTGATGACAGTAAGCCTGTTCCGAGCTCCATGGAACTCATAGGGAAGGCAAAGGATATGGCAAAGGCAGATTTCAGGCGAGATATAGCGCCCTATTATGTCAATTTTGAGATCGTGCTCATGGACTCAAAGGATGGTATTGTATCCAGAGATGCTGAAAGCAAGTTTGACAGGGCTCTGGAATATGCAAGAAACAACAGGATGGATAGGGCATGTGAGCTATGGGGTGAGGCAAGGATACTATCACCTAATGCACCATCTATTCTTTATGACCTTGGCATATGTTCTGAGATAACAGGGGATTTAGAAAAGGCATATGATTTATATAAAAAGGCAGACAGGGAACTCGGCAAACCTGATGACAATATTACAAAGGCACTAAGCAGGGTGGGTGAACAGTTGAAAAAACAGAGATTGCTAAAAGAGCAGGTGGGAAACAAATAGATCTTGAAAAATAAGAATACAGGAGGTCTTATGACGAGTAAAAAGTTTTTAATTGTTTTTCTGGCAGGCTTTCTATTCATTCCTTTTTTATCAGGTTGTGATAAGCCCCAAGTTGTTAAATGCACATTGCCTGAGGATAATCCTCAACATCACTATGTAAGGGGTATGGAGGCTATTGAACAGGGAAGGCTTGATGTGGCAAAAGAAAAATTTGAAAGGGCATTATATTGTGATGAAAACTTCTACCCTGCCAATGGCGGTCTTGCCATCGTCTCTGCCTATAGGGTTGTCCAGCAAAAAGACCCTGGATATAGTGCAGTAGACAGGAAAAGGGCAATAGATTATGTGGAGAACAGGGGTGCAAGGGCAGTAAGTGATGAGGATAAATTTGATCATTTTCTTTCCGTAATAAGGGTTGATACCATTATGGATGGAAGAGACTGGCTTGATAAGGCGGAGAGTGCCTATAGGATGGCAAAAGAATTAAAGGTAGACGAAAGAAAACTATATTATTATCAGGGAATAGAAGCCCTTGATTATTTCATGGGGCTTGCCTATGTAGAGGCTATGGAGTTTCAGAAGGCAAGGGATAAATTCGCCAGCGTCCTTAATGCAAAAAGAGAAGGCAAGTGGAATGAAAAGGCAGACAAGGCGTGGAAAAAGATGGATAAGATTGTCCAGGCCATGGCAGGCATAACAGTAGGGGATGTAGGTAAAAAGATTGCGATAAAGGATTCTGTAACAAGGGCAGACCTTGCAGCGCTCCTGGTGGATGAATTAAAGATAGATAAACTATTTGCCGGCAGGATTCCAGTCCAATCACAGCTTGACAGGATGAAACCTGAATTTACCCCTGCCGACATGATGAATAACCCCTTTAGAGATGAAATACAGACCATTATGAAATGGAGGGTGAGAGGACTTGAGCCCAAATATGATGAGACAACAAAGGCATATCTTTTTAATCCTACAGAGGTTGTGAAAAGAGGAGAGATGGCTTTTATACTTGAGGATGTCCTTATAAAACTCACAGGGGATGACAAGATTGCCACTGCATATTTTGGACAGAGTAAATCTCCATTCCCGGACATAAGACCCACATCGCCAATATATAATGCTGTTATGAATATGACATCAAGGGGTATTATGGTTGGTGAGTTGTCTGGTGAGTTTAGACCCGATGACCCTGTTACAGGTGCAGATGCCCTACTTGCCTTAAGGATGCTAAAACAGCGGATGAATATATATTAATTTATAGAAGGAGGATACAATGAAAAAGGTTTTTTGGGCTTTTTTGATTTTCATGTTTTGCTTTACGGGTCTTGCTTTTGCCCAGCAGCCCCCAGTAGATACCGGTGTAGATAGTGCCTTTGTTACAGCAAATGAGTGGCTCAATAAAAATAATCTTACTGTAACAGGGAGCGCTGCAGGGGCAAACTATGAGCAGGCATTCATGCAGGATGCAATCCTTGTGGTTGGAGAGGCAGTAGCGCCTGCCCATATAACACACCCCAGTCAGAGGGAGATAATGGCAAAAAGAGGGGCTGTAGTTATGGCTCAGAGGCAGCTTGCTGAATATCTAAACGGTTTTGCTATTGTTGGCGACACCCTTGTAAAGGATGGAATGACCCAGTATGACGTTGTGAGAAGTGCAGTTGCAGGTCTTGTTAAGGGTGCGCAGGTAGTTGTTCAGGAATACAATAAAGAAAAGGATATGGCAATCGCCATATTGAAACTCGGCATGCATGGGCCAAAGAGTTTTGCGTCTACATTATATGAGAAGATGTTCAGCGATCCAAACCTTAAGAAGGATTTAAGAACAGATAAACCATCATATAGAGGGAGACCAGTTCCAATCGACGATAAATACGATGGACTTATAATCGACGCAAGTGAACATAATTTTCGACCTGCCCTGATAAATAGAATATTTACTGTAAAAGGAGAGGTGCTTTATGATCCTGCAAAGATAAGCCAGAAGGTCCTTGTTGAACAGGGTTGTGGTGAATATACAAATAGTATAGATAAGGCAAGGGCAGCACTTAACCAGCGGGGGGTTAATAATCCCATGATAATAAAAGCTTCTGGGACAGTTAGCCCGTCAGACTTACAGGTATCCGCAGAGGATGCTGCAAAGGTCTATACTGCTAATCAAAAGGCAGGATTTTTTGCAGCGGCAAAGGTAGCGTTTGTCCTCAAGTAGAAGACATAAAGGAGGGATTGAGTAGTCCTCAATACCCTCTTTTTTGTTTAACGGAGGTTTTTAAAAATGAAAAAATTTTATGGGGTTTTGGTCTGTTTTGCCCTGGTATTTATTATGTGCACCAATTCATATGGCTATGAAAAGGAGATGAATGACCTGGCTTCTTATATAGCCAGCAATATGGATAAGATAGGCAGAAAGAGGGTGGCTATAGTAGATTTCAATGACCAGTATGGTAAGCCTATGGAACTGGGTAAATATATATCCGATGAACTCTCTCTCTTCTTAAGGAGGCAGGCAAAGGGTTTTGAGGTGCTTGAAAGGGCACAGTTAAAAACCATTCTTTCACAGAATAGGATTACTATTGGAGACCCCTATGACCCTGCTGTAGTAAAAAAACTTGGACAGATAGCAAGGGTTGGTGCTATCGTAACAGGTTCTATAAGGGTTTTTCATGATACTATAAGGGTAGAGATAAATATCATTAATACCTATTTGGCAAATGTAATAGGTTCAACCAAGGCAGATATAATAAAAACTCAAAGGATAAGAGAGTTTCTGGAAAAGAAGGGCGAACTTGTAGGTCATTGGAGATTCAATGACCCAAATAACCTTGGATTTGACAGTTCAGGCTACGGTAATCACGGCTCTGTTATGTATTCCAAAGTCAGGTTCGTATCTGATGGTATGACAGGGGGTGCAGCTTATTTCTTTGAAGGAAGACAGGATGCCCCGGCTGGTATAATAGTTCGAAACAGCGATTCCCTGAATATAAAAACAGGAGAATTTACTATTGCAGTATGGGTCAAACCAGATGGCAATAATATAGATAATGGTGATGCTGTAGTGTCTAAATGTTGTGAACCTTATGCGCTTTTTACATGGCTTGACTCACCTGTAAATGGTATTACCGCTGTTATTTCATCAGGCGCTGTTTATTCAGGCTATGTTATACCGAATAATGTATGGAGCCATATTGCCGTTACCTATGATGGAAATGTTGTAAGATTCTACCACAATGGTTCGCTTGTTGTTAACAAACCTTTTGCAAGGGGACTTACAACGGATAATGGTGGTTTATATATTGGTGCCTCACCCCATGGAGCCCCAGAGGATTTCTCTGGTATGATTGATGAGGTGAGGATATATAATAAGGCACTTTCAGATGCAGAGATCAATAATATATACAATGCACGTTGAAAAGACATGTTGGTTCAAAAATAAAGCAGGATACTAAAATGAAAAGATATCTATTTTTTTCCATAATCTTTTTATCATGGTTGCTATTTTGGTCTACCCTGGATGTAGAGGCAAAAACCCTGCTTCTTGAGGGTAAACTTGACGGAAGGATCAATGTAACCCAACAGATGAATTTTACAATAAGCAGACAACTGAACAGTCTAAGTTACAGATTTGCCCTGCCTGTATCTTTTTCCAACAGAACTGTAAATCAGGGGCTTAGCCAGTTAAATATCCGTTTTGAGCCTCAGCCTGCAAAGGTGGAAGATGAAAGAGATTCATTCGGCAACCACTATAAGAGGGTTACATGGAACAACCTAAGTCAGGATTCAAGGATTATCATGACCTATGAAACAAGTATAAGGTCAGAACTATCTGCCATGGAGAGTAGGGCAGTCTTTCCTCTATCTTCATTGCCTCCAGAGACAACAATTTTTTTAAAGCCGACAAAGATGGTTCAGAGTGATTCTCCTGAGGTCGTCTCACTTGCCAAACGTCTTGTAACCGGTGCAAATACTCAATATCAGGCTGTAACATCTATTATGAATTTTATTGCTGATAATATAAAATACAGCTACAATCCACCACAATATGATGCCATCCATACTTTAAACGTAAAGTCTGGAAACTGTCAGAACCTTGCCCACCTATCCATGGCACTTCTTAGGGCATCAGGGATACCTGCAAGGATAGTGGGGGGTATAACCCTGAAGGATCAGTGGAAGGTGCCTTTGGGCGGTGGCAATTACTCTGTCCAGGGCATGGGGCAGGGCGGCCATGTGTGGATAGAGATATATTTTCCTGACCTTGGCTGGCTATCTTATGATCCCCAGCAATCAAAACAGTTTACCTCTACAAGGCATATAAAACAAACTCATGGATTAGACTCAAAGGATGTAAATGATTCATGGAGGGCATCACCTTATGTGCCTGAATATAGCGAATTAATAGATGCAAAATTTATAGAGGACAATGTAAATCTTGTTCTGAAGTCAAGTTATGATTCACCCAGGTCCTATATTGTAAGTAACAATATAAGCATTAAGGCTATTGTCCCCCCTGTCCCTCCTAAGCCACCTACACCCCCACTACCTCCTCCTGCCCCACCAACACCTCCACCCCCACCACCTGGTAAGATAACCGAATTTGGTAATATGGAATTCCCAAATCTTGTTAATCTTTACCAGATAATAGGTGATAGGGCAGAAAAGATAATGGATAAGGAGACAGCAGAATATGTTACATCTACTTATGTATATGCACAGGCATTTAATGTGTCAAGAGACTTTGATCTACAGAGTATATCTCTTGCCATGAGAAAATTTGGCGGTGACGGTAGTATTTATATAGACCTTGTCTCCGATGACAATGGTAAGCCTAATATTTTATCAGGAACACGTTCAAAATTTATACCTCTTGAGATCATAAGAAAAAGGCCAGGTTATTATTGGGTAGACTTTACATTTCCCACTGATACAGGTTTCGTAAGATTAAAAAAGGGCAAATACTGGATAGTCTTAAGGCGTTCAGGAGAAGCTATTATGAACTGGTTTTATACCCCTGGTAAACACTACGGAGGTAGTGATGATACAAGGTCTACATCAAAGGGCTACAGGTGGGAGGATATATTAAACTATGATTTCGTGTTCAAGGTAAAGGGTATCTACAGATAATCATTCAGGAACCGGTTGGGTCAGACTCTTATCTATCCAGCCAATAAGCCCTGATGGGAGTCTGACCTTGAACATATTGCCGGATTCATCGAGCTTTTCTATCTTTGTCCCAGGGCTTATAACCCTTAAAGACTTACTTTTAATATTTGCCTCTGACCTTATGTGAGACTGTTTGGTGGCGATTAAAAAAATTGAAACAGCTTGAACCTGTCTTACTTTTTGTGGAGGGGGTGTTACCATCTCTGTAGGAACCCATGTCTCTATATATTTGCCTTCTTCATCGATTTTGTTTAGATAGCGTTTGACTTCCCCGGTCTTGGTATCTATTAAGAAAACACCAGTAGACGTATCGCTTTGCTGGGTTTTTATATTAAAGGTCCTGTATGTCCCTTGGAAAAGCTGATACCTTCCTATTTCAGATTGGGTTGACTGACATATTGCAGTACCTGAAAAGGTCAAAAGAATTGAAAATGCGTAAATAGCTGTTTTTGACATTACAAAACCCTCCTATTTAAAACACTAAAATGTCTATCTTAGTTCTTTTCTTTTTCATATAATTCATATAAGGTCTTTATTTCTTTGGTTCAGCTATTGCCTGAACCGATATTGGTGCAGTCAATGGACTTTCAGCATTGGCAGAATTAAAGGAAGATATCCTGTAGTAGAAGACAGTGTTTTCTTTTATATTAAAATCATCATCTAAATATTGGTTTTTGTCTGCCCTGACATCATTAATTAATTTATATTCACCAACTTCTGTGAAAGATCTATAGATTTTATAACCTTTTATTTCATCGTCAGGGCTATTTATAAGTTCCCATTGCAATAACACTTTTTTAGGCTCTGTTGCCTTTGCCGTGAGTCCTTTTGGCACAGGAGGCTTATCCCTTGTTTTTGCCGATGAAGGCTCTGACATATCGGTTTCTATATTTGTGGTATTGTAGGCAGTGATCCTATACCAGTAAATCTTATTGTCTTCCAGGTCCTTATCTGTATATAACCTTGTCTCTCTATTGGATATCTGGGTAATCCTTTTATAAGAACCATATTGCTCAAAAGATCTGTAGATTCTGTATCCTTCTACAATATCGGCATTGATAGGCTCCCAAGCAAGAATAACATGTCTTATCTTTCCATTGGTGGTCTTTAATGGTTTCATAGTGGGAATAGTAGTAACATCCAAACGGGCAGAAAAATGACTTTCAGATTTTTTTTCATTAAAGGCTGTAATGGCATAGGTATAATCAGTGCCATCTGCAAGACCTTTATCTATATACTCCTTTGTTTCATTGTTTAATCGCGCCACTTCTATATAATCTTTCTCGTTCTTTGCTTTCCTATAAATCTTGAATCCTGCTACATTCAGTCCTTCGTCCTTTTCAGCATGAGGTTTGGGAACCCACTTGAGGTGCGCGCTTTTTATATCAGGTTTAATGTTCAAGAATATGGGTGCATAAGGCGCAACAGAGGTTTTTCCCACTACCATATAAGAAAATTCAGATTCTACACCTGCTTTGGAAATGGCTTTTATCTTATAATAGAATACCTCATTTAGTTTTAGATTACGGTCCATGAAGAATGGGCTTGTAGTGGTTGCTATCTGATTAAAAGGACCATCTTCTTTGGCTGATTTGTATACCTTATAACCAAGAATATTTTCAGGCCTTTGATGGCTCCACTTGACTCTTATGGCATCTGTTGTGCCTGCTGTCTCTACATTTATCGGTGGCGTTAAAGGTTGGGACAAAATGCTGCTTCCAGCTTCAGCACATTGCCTTGCCTTTTTTATTATTACTGCGGCAATGTCTTGGATTTTTTTTCCTGATGCGTCTCTTTCAGAGACATTGAAGACATCAGTAAGACATGATGACTTGTCTTTTACATGGAATAATTCAAGTTCCACAATGACGCCGCTTTCTGTAGTATCAACCAGTCCAGATAAAATAAAATCTATGCCGTATTTGTTGCCTATGGATAAAAATGTTCGTCTTGTTCTATCTTCAGGTCTCATATTCTCAAGGTCCATGATATTCTCTATCTTCTTTCTCTCCACCAACTCAAAGTAACCTGACCTATCAATATCATTAAGTAGTGTGGACATAATATTCTCTGTCTCGCTTATGGCCCTCAATGTCTTGGGGATCAAGGGAAAACATGCCAGTTTCTTTCTGATGCCCTGGGAATAAGCATCAGAAAGAAACGAGAATACTAATAAAATCGTCAACAGGAAGATGCAAAGATGCCTTTTTTTCATTTTCTTACATTTCTCTTAAAGCTCTATTTATACCTTCTAATGATTCTTTTGTAATAGGTGTTGAGATCCTTTTTAATTTCTCTACATGAATGGCATCTACAAACTTTTCTATGGCATATTCATTTTCATTGCTTGCAAGGAGTTTTTTTGCCTGTTCTGAATATGAAATCTGGAGATTCTGGAAGCGACCTAAAACTGCCTGACCAAGTTTTGCCACTGTTTTATTTATCACCCTTTCAAATAATTCTGAATCAGAGGGCATCTTAAGGGGTATATAAGGTATATTGGCAAATTCTACACCCTCCTGATACCTTCCTTCTACTGCCTCGGTCTCTTTGAGCGTATCTGTTATCTTCACCTCCCCTTCTTCCACATCTATTATTCTATATGAAACAGTTACTGTTGCTGTGTGTCTATGGGTTGCCACCTTATATGAGACAAGTTTTGTCTCATCCTCTTCAATATATTGAGGTGGTGCATTCTTAATCTGTTCCGGTGTTGGATAGGGATGTGTCTGACGCCAAATCCTGTATTCTTCATTAGGTAGACGTTTTTTGCCTACCACTGCATTTATAGTCCTCTGGCCTTCTTCCTTGTTTTTTTCTATATTGAATTGTAGGACATTGCCTAAAATAAATATGTCTGTTCCTTTAAGTTTGCCTGCCTTTTTTGCGCTTTCAAGGTCTGCAAGACCTGCCTGTCCTAATTCTATCTCCTTGAGTATATCACCTAAAACATCCCTGGCAAGAATCTTCACATCACTGGTGGAATTCTTGGTAAGATATGTTAAGAGGTTGTCTGTTATAAGGCGTCCTGCATCCTTGTTATTGGTGGGTGGATCAAAATCCTTTACCGCGATCTTTTTCACAACCCTCTGTCTTATCTTATCTTCCAGTGCATTTTTCTTGTTTAAAAAATCTCTCCTTTTGGTAAGCATGAAGAGTCTATCATACCAGATATACGCATTGCCGAGTAGCCCATTCTGCTCATAACTGTCGAGCTTAGGAACAACATTTTCGACAAGAATGAGTGTAATATCGCCGATGTCTTTATCCTTTGAGGGATTAGGTACCAGGTTATGGGCATTCTGTATATTAAGATATGCGCTATTCAATTTTTTTCTAAGGAGGTCGTCCTTTGCCTTATTTATAAAGTTAATAGCCGCATTTTGTTGGAGTTCTCTGATTTTATTTAAGATATCACCCCTTGGACCAAGAACAGCAGCCTTTTTTATAAAAATTATCACGTTATCCCAGTCATTCTGCTTGGCGTATTCTTCAGCCCTTGATACATAGTAGGCAGGTTTATGTTTGTCCTGGGCATTTTTCAATCTTGCTATCACATCCGGGCTATCTGGTTTTATTTCTTTTGCCTGCTCCAGCATCTTCAAGGCTACCCCAAAGTCTTCAGCCTTCTCAGCCTCCTGTGACTTTTCAAGATAATAATTAATTCCATCCATCTCTGTTTTTGCCAGTTTGATGGGCAGGTCAAGATAATTTGGATAGAAGCCTTCTATCTCTCTCAATCTTTTTACAGCCTGTGCCCACTCATTAGTGCTTATGAGTTTTGAGGCGGACGTATATAATTCATCAGCCTTTTTTGTAAGGACGTCTATGCCTGATTTTATACTTTCAAGCATCCTTGCATAGCTATCATTATCTGGGTTTAATCTTGTGGCTTTTTCAGCCTCTGTGAATGCCCTGTTGAGATTGTCTATGGTGACGGGTTTTTTGTCTACCAGTGATTTTGCACTGTCTATATGAGATTTAGCTACCGAGGTTTTAAGTCTCTTTAATTCAGCCTTATATTCCTGATTATCCGGTTCTTTTGCCACGGCATCTTCCAGCATTGATATGGCTTCTTCAAGTCTGTTTGCCTTTATCAAGCTTTGAGCCGTATCAAAACTCTCTTTTCCCGGGGATACACAACCATAAACCAGAACTATGGATATGATTAGCATAAAAAATAACTTAAAATATTTCATATTACCTCCAAAAATCTTTATATTCATCTTGTTTTCACCTTAAGCTCAATGGCATTACTGGTATATGAAGTAACTTCCATAGATTTTTTTTTAAATCTTTTTTTATTTAGAGCATCTGCAAAATCCTTTGTGCTTGTTATTATATCTGCATCCAATCTCAGTATGCCTGAAGTGAATCCTCTTTGGTTTACCTCTTCTAATGATTCTGATTCCCTTAATAACTCCATAAAGGCATCTATATCTTTATATGTCAATCCAGAGATAGTTATCTTAATAGTACGCAATCCACTGGCACGCTTCTTAAGCTTTCCGAGTATCTGATAGGAAAGCCTTTCTGCCATATCGTTTGCAGCCTTTTGTATTGCCTGGGATGTGCCTGTTACCGGATCTACATGTGCCTGCACCGCATTTGTTGTATAAGAGGCCAATGGTTCACCTGTATCTGCATTTATTGCCCGTGCTGTAAAACTCGCCTGATTTGATCTTATGCTCGTTCCCATCATCGGTCTTCCTGAATTTGCAGTGACCTTGCCTATTATCACTACATCTGCCTCGCCCATGGCAGCCAATCTCAAGGCAGTGTCATTGTTTATGTCGGCGTCAAGATTTTTAATATTATTTATACCTGCCAGGATAACCTTCCGATCTACAAGGTTAAACCCCTTTTGTAGAAATACCGATGTTAGGACATTTTCTGCAGTGCCTGAGCCGGAAGAACCCTCTTTACCCCACCAGTAAGTTGGTTTTCCTTCATTCCCTGTCTGCTCGGCAATCAAAAACATAATCCTTGGATTACCTGCCTTTTTAATTATCTGTCCTATCTCGTCAATATCTTTTTCTATCTTAACCTTTGACACTACAGCATTTATTTTTATTCTGTATGAATCTCCATCGACTTTTTCGTTTATTATATGGTATTTTTTTATATAACCAGTGCTCTTGGAATAGATTCTGTCATTTAGTATCTGGGCATTAACAACCATAGAGTCTGAATCTACCATGACACCTACTGCCTGCTCTACAGCCCTTCTAAAAGCATTATTAAGTGCGTTTTCCCTTGCCTGGTCTTTCTTTCCATCAAAAATAGTGGCATAGCCTTCTACTTCCACTAAATTTCCTGGATTGCCGTAGAGAGAATAAATGGGTATAAGAAGGAATATAATTGTCCATAAGCTTCTAAAAATTTTTTTGTTGTTCATAAATTAAAGTTATTAATCCCCATGGTTTCTGTCAATAGTTTTTATTTTACCATAGAATTATATAAAAAAATACAATTTTTATATAAGTATTTGGGGTCAGACATAAAAGCCTGACCCCAATAGATTCAACATTATCTTGTCCAAATAGAGCCGCCAAAACCGCCTGTTTTTTGTCTTGCCTCAATCCTGTTGTTTGAGATGACTTGTAGTAAAAGTGTCCCTGTGCCCATGATGCTGCCTTTGGGAACATCTGCCCACTCAAGTCGTAATTCATTACCGGTTAATGTACCATATGCCACATTTGACCACTGTGGGTTCGTAGGGGATGATTCTCCAAACCACCATATCCTGTTTCCTATCTGTCTTATATAATATCTACCTCCGTCATTGCAATTCCATGCGCCATGTATATTTATTGCCTGAGGTGTTGGAGGCGGAGGTGGTGGAGGGGTAGCAGGCAGCTTAACCACCCTTGTTGCCTTTGCGCCACCGGCAAATATAACCTCTACCAGGAAATTTTGATTTGGTTTGAACCAACCTGAATCATTGCAATAAAGGTCAAATACTGTATCTCCCCTAAAGACACCGAGTGTCCTCACGTGGGATGAGTTAATCTGTCTACCCTGTTGAAATACCCCTAATACCCAATATGAAGTATTTGCCGTATGCCATATCTGTCCACCTGCAGGTGCACCACTTTCATTGGCACTGTATACTGCTATTGATTGAATCTCTACACCATTAGGGGGATTTATTAGCCTTAAATTAAAGTGACCATCTTTTGTCCCATCAGGCGTGCCTCTTCCCCACTGCCCTACCTTGTCCTCTGTCATACCAATCCATGTGAATGATGCAATATTACCTGCCTGAGGCGGAGGTGGTGGAGGGGTAGCAGGCAGCTTAACCACCCTTGTTGCCTTTGCGCCACCGGCAAATATAACCTCTACCAGGAAATTTTGATTTGGTTTGAACCAACCTGAATCATTGCAATAAAGGTCAAATACTGTATCTCCCCTAAAGACACCGAGTGTCCTCACGTGGGATGAGTTAATCTGTCTACCCTGTTGAAATACCCCTAATACCCAATATGAAGTATTTGCCGTATGCCATATCTGTCCACCTGCAGGTGCACCACTTTCATTGGCACTGTATACTGCTATTGATTGAATCTCTACACCATTAGGGGGATTTATTAGCCTTAAATTAAAGTGACCATCTTTTGTCCCATCAGGCGTGCCTCTTCCCCACTGCCCTACCTTGTCCTCTGTCATACCAATCCATGTGAATGATGCAATATTACCTGCCTGAGGCGGAGGTGGTGGAGGGGTAGGGGCACCTATATATTGAAGACTCAGCATGTTTATCTTGCCTTCCCTTGATGACCACCCAGAACCTTCTGCGCCGATGGCGTGGATAATCTTTGGCCGAGGATTTAGATTCATCAGATTATATCGGAATGTATAAAACTGATTTTGAGGAACCTTTGTGCCGTGCCAGTTTTTACTATTTCCTGTAGGGTCTTTGTAATAAAATCCATGCCAGAACATCCTGTGGGTTTGGGGCTCGTCTGGCATTCTCGGGATTGAATTATGGACAACACCATTCACATCGGTATATGACATCATAATTGCTATGGGTGCCTCTCTTCCCTGCCATCCTGTCCCGTCTAAGGTCTGATGGACTGCCTTTACAACCGCCGTTAAATTTAGTTGCTGAGCATTAGAGACATCTGCGTTTATTGTCTGCATAATACCCATCCTGGTATTTCCTGATGTGCTCTTAAACTTTATCCCATCAGGTTCCTCAAAAACTTCCCCCCTTCTTCCTGTAGGATTAAACCACTCCTGTATTGTCCATCCTTGCAGCCCTCTGAAATTATTATTTGATATGAGTTCCCTTGTAGATGTTTGTCCATATGCTGTATTAACATTATATAAGGATGGTATTGAAAGCAACATAGCCAACAAAACAAAAAATAAAACTTTTTTTAGCATAAAACCTCCTATGGTTATTCGAGTTACTATAAGATAACATTTTCATATATTTTGTAAATGATTTAAATCACAGTGAAACCTTTTTCAAAGGTCGCAATCATTAATTAGCTTGACAATATGAGTTTTCGAGATGATAATTAATGATTAGGCAGTTAAAATATTAAGTCTTTTATATTTATGTGATTTTAATCATTTACAAAGTATTTGAAAAAGCTTTACTATAGTTAAACCAACTTAAAAAATTAACAATATGGGAGGTAATAATGAAAATCGAGGAGAATAGGAAATATATAAAATATTTGATATTTTTTATTACTATTATTCTATTTTTTGCCTATTCAGGTTGTGTAAACACATCAAGGACCACTATGGAGAGCCATAAGAAGGGTATGGAAGGTGTAACAGAGGGTGAGTATGTTGTTCCTAAAAGGCCTGTGGACAGGGCTTATATAGGTTCTGCATGGTCAAAGCAATTTGGGCCTGTTGAAGACCCTATAACAGCAGATATCAGAACAAAAAAAGAAAAGTCACTAAATAAGATTCAGCAGGACTTTGCATACAACAGAGGTGTTGCCCTTGGTGGTAGAACTATAGCAGGCCCTATGGGTGAAGTAGGGCTTCAGGGTGCAGCAGCGCAGAAAGCAATGCTGGAAAATGTGGAGATTATATCAGCGGTTTCAATAGCAGATATACCCTTCGAGCCTAATATTCCATACATAACAGAGGCGCTTCGTCTCGGGAACTTCCGTTTGAGAGATGATGCAGGAATAAAGGCAGGGATAGGAGTCTCTGCAGGGACACAATTTGGGACAGGGACAGCTGTGGCAGAGACAAAATCACAGGCAGATAGAGGCACAGAAGGTGAAGGTCTTGTTGTAGCATATAAACTCCACACAATAGATATGGAAACATATAAGAAAAATGATGTAGGGAATATCCCACTTGACCTTGATAAATATATTGATTTTCCTCAGGCAAATCTTGTGGCGGTGGCAAGATTGCAAAAGATTGAACCAGGCACAGGCAAATCTTTGCCGAGAAATCTTCTATGGGCATGCCCCAAGGCAAATGCCTTAAGTCGTGATATGGTAGCAGCATGGGTAGTTGAACTTAAATCAACAGATCCAAAGAGAAAATCATTGACTATTGCCTTCCCTGCCTTTCCAAAGGTGGATGATTGTCACAACTTCAGCGGTGTAATATTCTCAAGGATAAATCCCTTAACAGACAAAATAGAGAGACAGAAGTTAAATATAACTGTTCTCGATGCAGATTTGACAGATGCCTTACAACCAAAAAGATGGGTTGCCAGGATGTCTCTTACAGATGAATCATTTAATATTAGGCTTGTAACACCCAATGAGATAGAGAAATAAAAGTTAAATATAAAAGGGGGAAATAATGAATCAGCGGTTTTTAATAAAATTTTTATTGGTGTTTTTATTTATATTTATACCCCTTATTGTTTCTGCCCAGGGAAAACCGAATATAATAAGCCATGATGCCCAGTATCTTGATAATGCAGTAAAGATTACAGTCAGGTGGCAATCCCCTAACCCTGTCTTGCTGGTAAATATTTTTGCCGGCAATGAGCAGAAAGAGATAAAGGTAGACGAATATGACAACATTAGAAACAGGGATGGATATAGTGGTGAGGTAAGTGCGCTTATCAAACTTAGTTCTACCCCGGCAACAGATAGTATATCCTATGTTGTTCAAGTGCAGGATGAACTCCGTCAGAAGAGCGAACAGGCCGTAGGAAAAGTAAAGATACCTTCTACTGGTGCCATTTTGGTTGCCCAGCAACCAGTTGCAGGTGTTGTGCAGCAGCAAGTAGGCCCTGGTATCCAGATAGGTATTCAACAGGGTATACAGATTGGTGCTCAACCTGCTGTTCAGCCCGAGGCACAACAACCGGCAAAGTCAGGCGATATAGTGGATAAATTACTTGCTGTTATGGACAGGCACGATACCCCGCCATTTTTACACGATATAACCGTTAACAGGCTTGGCCCAGAGACGGTAAGTTTTAGCACAAAAGCCCAGGATGACAAGGGACTGCGGGAGATAAAATTTAAGGTTCTTGAGGCAACAGGCAGCCAGGTTGGCGAAGAGACACTATCGAATCTTGGTAAGATATGGCAGGGGACTACAAAGACCTTTACCCTTCCTGCAGGTAATTACAGGGTAGTGGCACAGGCATTTGACACAGGTGGTAACTCATCACCTGAGAAAGGTGCAAATTTTCAGATATCAGGCAAGGCAGGTTCTCTTCAGGTAAATATACTGCCAAAAGAAGCAGCAGATTCAGGTGCACAATGGAAGGTGGGCACAAGCCCCTGGCAGTCAAGCGGTGCTACTATGCCCGGGATCCCAGCGGGTCAACAGACTGTGGAATTCAAAGATATCACAGGTTGGGCAAAGCCTGCAAATATTAATGTAAATATTGAACACGGCAAAACATCATCGATAAGTGGAACCTATACAAAACAGCAGGGTTCTTTGATTGTTGCAATTATCCCACAGGAAGCTATAAATGCAGGTGCCCAATGGAAGGTGGGCACAAGCCCCTGGCAGTCAAGCGGTGCTACCTTATCAGGGGTTCCTGTTGGTCAGCAAACCGTAGAATTTAAGGATATCCCGGGATGGGGAAAACCAGGAAATGTCCAGGTTGTCATAGAGGATTCAAAGACTGCCACCACAACAGGGGAATACCAAAAACAATTTGGTTTATTGCAGGTGACAATAACACCTCAATCTGCTATAGATGCAGGTGCTAAATGGCGGGTGGATAATGGTGAATGGCAGTCAAGCGGCGCAACTGTATCAAATCTTGGCGTGGGACAGCATGTAGTAGATTTTGCAGAAATCCCCGGCTGGGGTAAACCTGCAAATCAGAATATAATGATAGAAAGTGGAAAGACAGTTACTGCAAGTGGTGTGTATGCACAACAGTTTGGAACCATCGCAGTAGTAATAACACCGCAGGACGCAATAAATGCCGGTGGCATGTGGCGGGTAGATAATGGTGAATGGCAAAAAATAGGATCTGTGAACATAGCAATCGGTAGCCATACAATAGATTTTAAAGATATCCCTGGTTGGGTAAAGCCCCGGACATCTACCGTTAATGTAACCCCGGGTCAGGTCTCAACAGTAAATGGCGTATACACACAACAACCTGGTTCACTTACAGTGACCATAACCCCTCAAGCAGCTATAGAGGCAGGTGCAAAATGGAGAGTAGCCAATGGTGAATGGCAGGCAAGTGGGGCAATGCTTGCCAATATCCCGGCAGGCACCCAAAATGTGGAATTCAGTGATGTGGCAGGTTGGATAAAACAATCAAATCTATCGGTTCAGGTCATATCCGGCCAGGCAGCTACCCTTACAGGGGCATACGGGAGGATTTATACCACTGATAAAGACTTTGACGAAGGTAGTTACGTAGGCCTTGAACATACCACTGTCCGCGATCAACTTCAGTTGAGTAAGACATCCACCACATTGCCTTTTATATGGATACCCAATTCTAATGAAGGCACTATCTCAAAGATAGATACAAGAACAGGCGATGAACTTGGACGCTATAGGGTATCACCTCCCAATGTATATGGAGACCCTTCGAGAACCACAGTAGACCTCCAGGGTAATTGTTGGGTAGGTAACAGGCAGGGAGGGACGATTGTAAAGGTAGGGCTTGCTGAAAACGGGCAGTGCGTAGATAGGAATGGAAACGGCAAGATAGATACCTCTACAGGGGGCAATAATGTCCTTGACTGGGGTCAGGATGAGTGTGTCCTTCACGAAGTGGTCGTAATCCCTGGTAAAGAGGCTACCTACGTTCCTGGAAAAAACCCTGGTTCTTATTCAAGTTCTCCATACCCAAGGGGTGTTGCTATAGATGCCAATAACAATGTATGGGCATCAACCTATAATGCAAAAAGATTTTATTACATAGATGGTAGAACAGGTAACATTCTTAAGACAATAGATGTTTCATCATCGGGGCACAACTCCTATGGTCTTGTGGTAGATTCATTTGGTATACTTTGGTCGTCTGGGGCAGGGGGGAATAATGTCTTGAGGCTTGACCCAAAGACAGGTTCTTTCACTAAGATAAATTTACCCCATTATGTTTATGGTCTTGGTCTCGACAAGGCAAACCATCTTTTTGCAGCAGGATTAAACTGGGGAAGGCTTACAAGAATAAATACAGCTACAGGTCAGATTGAATGGACGAAAGACATTGGCAAGAATCCTAGGTCAATTGCTGTGACGAATGATGGAGACCTCTGGATCACGAACTATCAATATGGCAGTGTAACGCGCTTATCAAATGATGGGGTTGTTAAGGCTACTATCTCAGTAGGAGGCGAACCAACTGGTGTTGCAGTAGATGCGGATGGAAAGGTGTGGGCAGTAAATTATTATGACAAGATAACACGTATTGATCCTGCCACCAACAAGGTTGATATAGACAAACAGATAAGGGGTAATCATTATAGCTACAGCGATATGACAGGTATCATTGCCCGTTCCATGACCACGAGGATCGGCACATGGACCGTTGTCTTTGATGCAAAATCTGATGCTACAAAGTGGCAAGGTGTCACATGGAATGGCACAGAGCCACAAGGGACATCTATAAAGGTCAGGGTAAGGAGTTCAAAGGACCAGAAGACATGGTCTGCATGGGAAGATATTGTAAAGGGTGGTGAACTGAAGATAACCCCAGATGGTAGATACCTTCAGGTAGAGACAACCCTTCAGATAGTATCCGGTGAGGTCTCACCTGTATTAAATGATCTGACCGTTCTTGTGAAGAGATAGACAATAGCCCCCTTGCATTTTCAAAGGGGGCTTAATAAATTAAAAGGAGTAGGAGGTTCTATGAAAAAGATTTTTATATGGTCGCTGATGATAACCATATTGTTTGGCGGTATGGCATTTGCCCAGACCAGGATTCAAGATGGAAAATATACAATGAATGACGGAAATATGGAGGTAAATATTGATGTAAAATTAATGCCTGATGGGAAATATTTTTTTGAAGGCGGTGGTGTGCATAAGCAAGGAGGCCGTTGTATGATGAACGGTGCAGGGGCATTCAAGGCAAACGGCTTTGAATTTGGATATAACTGCATTCTTTCTATTGCCAATATCACTGCCCAAGGCTTTGAACTGAAGGATACTGCAAAATGTATCCCCTGTGACCCAGGTGCTTATGTTTCTGGACAATACCAGAAAAGATAGTCTTTCTGGCAAACTAAGGAGGGCCATAGAGATGAGATATAGATTTTTAATGATTTTTTTATTTATGGCAGGGATGTTTATTTTCTTTTCAACTGGCGTGTTGTCTCAGGATATAAAACCGGGTATTATAAACTGGAATGAAGGTTATATCAGTGCAGTGGGTGTAGGGACTGCCACCCCTAGCGGTAACCGCACAAAAGATCAGATGGCTGCCATGAGGGTGGCTGAGGTTATGGCTCAGAGGTCTCTCCTTGAAGCAACAAAAGAAGTGAGAATCGACTCAAACACAAAGGTTGTGAATATGATATTAAAAGAGGATGTGATAAGTAGCAGGATAGAAGGGACTATAAGGGGTGCACAGGTGGTAAAAAGGGAGTTGAGGTGGGAAAATGATGTCCCCATAGCCACAGTAGAGATGAAGATATGCCTGAGTAATAATGTGGGCGGTTGTAATACAGGAAAGTCCTTGATAAGTGCCCTTGATATAAGCCACAAGAATGAGCCTGCCGTAGCTCCTCCTGAAAGGTTCAATATAATAACGGATGCGCCTGGTGGGATCCCAAAGGTAGATGTAGGTATGGTAAAACCAAAGGGCATTATGTATGATTCATCCAAACCTGCAACAGGTGTAATCCTTGACCTTGAAGGAAGATTTTTTGAAAAACAGCTTTTACCTGTAGTAATAACAACAGGTGAGGGAAACAAACAATTTACAGTATATTCTGTAAAGACTGTTAATCCAAAGATTATTAGGACTTACGGTGTGGTGAGATATGCTGACAGCCTTGAAAAGGCGAAGAAGATAGATTACATAGGTAATAACCCCATTATAATACCTGTTTCAGATATAACAAAGGATTATGTTATAGTGATAAGTCATGATGGGGCAAGATTGATAAAAGAGACTACCATGCATGGTAATAATTATCTTGAAGAAGCAAAGGTTGTAATAACTTCAAATTAAGACTTAATTTCCATAAGGAGGTCGAATGTTGAAAAATAGAGCTTGTTATAGAGGCAACATATCGATAATCCTATTAGCATTAGTTGTTTTTTTATTTACAAATTGTTCCAGTGTATCTGTTTATAAAGTGAACTTAAATTATGAGCCAACAAAACAGGCAATTAGACCTGATATCAACTTGAATAGGGTCATCTTTACCATTACAGAATTTAATGACCTAAGGGATATGGAAAATAAAAACATAGTAGGTAGGGTTGTTGATACAAAGGAAAAAGAGATACCAATAGTCTCACTGGATAAAAGACCTTCTTATGCATTTGCCAGTGCCATTAAAGATGCATTTTTCAGGGCAGGATTGACAGTAGCCGGTGATATACCCAAATGGGATAACAAAGAAGAGTCTATTAAAAAGGATTGGGGCAGAATTGTGATAGGAGGAAATATCAATGAGATTAACCTTGTGGTAAAAGAAGGTATTGCCACAAAGACCTATGAGGCAAAGGCAAATGTGAGGTTAATGATAAGTGATACGAAAAGCTCAAGAATCTTTTATATTCCCACCTATGAAAGTTCCAATACAGTAACAGATATAACATTTTCAGAAGAAAAGGCTCAGAGGAATCTAAATGCAGTTATATCCACTATTATAGATAGAATGATGGCTGATAAAGAATTATGGAACAAGATTGCAGAGAATATAAAAAAAGACCCATAATCATAAGATTATTGAGAGGGAATAAATTATGATAGAGATTAAAGCAATAAATTCACAAAAGAAGATTCTATTTCAGCTTAAAATTTATCTCTTAGTGTTTCTATTTCTTATTATAACCGGTAATTATACATCCGCCGAGCTTGTGACATTTCAGAGGGAATATATATATCAGGCAAGTGAGGTGGACAGTAAGGTTTCAAGCAGAGCCGTAGCCCTCGAACAGGTAAAAAGGCTACTCCTTGAAGAATTGGGGACATACCTTGAGAGTAGAACAGAGATAAAGAATTTTGACCTTTCAAAAGACCAGATAACAACCCTCACAGCAGGTATTGTAAAGACCGAAATAATAGATGAGAAATGGGATGGCAAGACCTATGCCTTAAAGGCAAAGATAGCGGCAAATCCTGATGAGGTGGCAAAATCAGTGGATAATATCCGCAAAGATCACCAAAAGACAAAGGAGTTAGAAGAAACAAGAAAAAAGGCAGATAATGCCATGAAAGAGATAGAGAAATTGAAGAAAGAACTTGAAAAGGAAAGGGCAGAAAAGGCATTATCATTGAAGGGCAAGACAGTAGGAGAAAAGGTGGATATAATAATAAAAGAGGTTGTCCCTGAAGCCATAAAGATGAAAAAATTCGATAATGCTATCAAAAATTTAAGCGCCATAGATTGGTTTGAGAAGGGCTATGCCTCTGGTATTGCAGGGGATCACAAAGGGGCAGCTGAGGCATTTACCTTATCAATTGATTTAAACCCCGATGATATGTATTCTTATCTAAACAGGGCAATAGCATATGACAATATGAATGATTATGAAAATGCCATTAAGGATTATACTATGGTTCTAAAGTTAAACCCGAATGATGATTATATATTATATTATAGAGGAAATGCGCTTTATAATTTAGGGAAAAAAGAAGAAGCCATTATGGATTATAAGGCATCGGCAAAACTGGGAAATACAAATGCCCAGGAATTTTTACGTTCTAAAGGTATTGAATGGTAGATGAATGTGACAAAATAGGTGTATCTTTGTAGGGCTAAAATAATTGGATGTCTCATACAAGCTCGGAAAAAATATCCTTATTTCCCTTCAACATGCAAGGGGCTCATATAAACTATTCATCGAGGCATTAAAATATCTCCCTTATCTTAAGGTCTATCCTGTCCGCGCTGTCCTATACAGACAGATATATTTTACAGGTATAGAAGCACTGAAAAAAGTTACTATAATGGGAATCCTAATAGGTATTGTTATAATTACCCAGGTATCCAATATAGTTGGTTTTAACCCTGTCTTAATAGGAAGGATACTTGTCTGGACTGTGGTGAGGGAATTAGGGCCGCTTTTTGTGGCCATAATAGTCATTGCCAGAAGCTGCACTGCCATTGCCGCAGAGCTTGGCTCCATGAAGGTGAACAGAGAAATAGATGCCTTAAATATCATGGGCATAGACCCATTTGCCTATCTTATAATGCCCAGGATACTGGGGATCTCTGCCTCTGTGTTTATGCTGGCATTTTATTTTCAGTTGAGCGCCATTGCAGGAGGGCTTATTGTATCATCCTTTTTTACCGATATACTCATCTATGAACAATTAAAGGGGATATTTTCTGTGTTGAGTATATTTCAAGTTAGCGTGTCACTTATCAAGAGTGCCATATTTGGACTTCTAATCTCTACTGTTTCATGTTATCATGGCCTTAGGGTGCAGTCTTCTATTACAGAGATACCTCAGGTTACCACATTTGCAGTTATGCAGAGCCTTTTTATTGTCTTTATATTTGATGGTATAATTACAGTGGTGTCGTTTATATGATAAAATTTAATGACATAATTGGAGATATGCTTGAGATACCATATTTTGAAATCAAATCAGGAAAGGTCTATAAGATTATCTTTCATTCTGCTACTGAAAAGAATGAATTTATAGATTTAGTAATGGGTATCAAGGCACCGAAAAAGGGTGAAATATCTTTGTTTGATAAAGACATGGCAAAAATGAAAAGGGATGTTTATTACAATGCCATGAAGAAGTTGGCGTTAATTTGGGAGAACGGAGGTGTTATAAGCAATCTTAAGGTCTGGGAGAATATTGCTTTGCCATTGTGGTTTCATAATGGTATAAAGCCTGCTGCAATAGAGGAGAGGGTTATAAAATTCTATAAAAATTTTTACATGGATGTTTCATTTTTATCTGATTATATGGGAAGGCTACCTGGAACACTGCCTGCCTTTGATAAAAGGTTAATATGCCTCATAAGGTCGTTTCTTATGGAGCCTGAACTCATTGTATATGATGATATTTTTACGGGCATTAAGATGGACAGGGCAGAGAAATTAATGGAGGCAACCGAAGGATTTCATAGGGAGAATCCCCATAGAACATCGGTTTATCTTGCATCTACCTTGGAGTCCCTTAAAGATATAAAGGCAGATTATAATATATTTCCTGAGGAGAAAGGATTTAAGATATGGCGGTCATGAAAGAGACGGATGAAAGATTCCTGCATCTCTCCAAAAAGATAGGGCTTTTTGTCCTTATAGCCATCTTGGGAATCATGGGAGTTATTGTTTTTATCGGTATCCAGAGGGACATATTTACAAAAAAGACAACCCTTTACTTTATATCGGAAAATGGTCAAGGCCTAAATGAGGGGCAGGCAGTAAAGTTGAGTGGATTCAAGATAGGAAAGGTTAAAAATCTCTCCCTGGATGATGTGGCAAAGGTAAAGGTAGAGATAACGATAAATAAAAAATATATTAAATGGATAAAGACCGACTCTGTTATAAAGCTTGTTAAAGAGGGCTATATAGGCGATGCTGTTTTAGAGGTAATCCCCGGTTCTGCTCTGGCAAAACAGGTGACAGAAGGTAGCTATATAAATTTTCAAGGTGCAAAAAGTATAAATGAGATAATAGAGGAGATAAAGGATGATATAAAACCGGTGTTACTTGACGTAAAACAGATTATCCATTACGTAAATGACCCAAAAGGCGATGTAAAACAGATCCTCGGCAACATAAACAAACTATCCCTTGAACTGAATAATACAAGGGAACTTATGGACACCATGTTGAAAAATACCGACAAGAATCTCGAGAATACCATAAAAAATACCGACAAACTTATCGGTTCAATAAAGGAAACAGTAAATACAACGAACAATATGTTAAAAAATGTAGAGACAAAGCTACCTCACATGCTTGATAGGGTGGATAGAAGCCTTGCCAATGTAGAAAAGATTACAGAGGATATAAAAGAAACTACAACAGAGGTCCCCGGTATGGTTAATAAGGTAACAGATATTACCGATGACACAAAGGAGATCACCGGTGCAGTAAAGAAGGTCTGGCCTATAAGCTCGAAGATAAAAACACCACAGGAAAAGACCCTGAAGGTGGATAGCTATGAATAAAAGAGAAACAAGAATTTATTTTGGGATTCTATATTACAATAACTATAAACGTGTTATCCATCAATGTCTTATGCTTTTTATTTTATTTGTTTTTGTCTCCTCTATTACTTTTTTTTCAGCGTGTTCCACTACCCAGATTCAATTATCAGACAAAAGAACAAAGGGTATTGAATTAAATCAGAAGGGGCAAGATGCATTTAAAAAAGGGGAATATATAAAGGCATTGAATTATTATTTAGAGGCATTAAACATCAGCCGTTCCCTTGAAAATGCAGATTCCATGGGAAATAACATTATCAATATAGCCTATGTCTATTACAAGATAGGAGAGATGGAAAAGGCAGAGGATTTTGTAAACCAGATAATAAATAATATACCCTTTCCATACAGCCACAATTATCTCATAGAAGCCTTAACCATAAAGGCATTGATTTACTCCCATAAAAATAACACAAAGGATGCATATTCATGGGCAGAAAGGGCAATCAGGTTGTGTGAGAGCCAATCTTGTATCCAAGAGGGTAGGATCTATAATATAATGTCAAGGATTTTGATGCAAGACAAAGACAACAAGACTGCCATGGACCTGGCAAAAAAGGCACTTGAATTGAATAGAAAAGCAAAAGACTCAGCCGAAATTGGTAATTCCATGCGTATAATAGCAGACTTGGAGTTTGTCAACGGAGATTATGATGCATCTTTGAAATTTTATCAGGATGCCTTTGTGATTGATAAAGAACTTGAGTTAAGCGAAAAGATGATATCAGACCTATTAGGCATTGCCCATGTCTTAGAAAAACTGAAAAGGACCGAAGATGCTATAAGCTATTATAGAAGGGCTTTATCTATTAGCCAGGGAATAGGAAATAAATATAAAGAGAAATTTATATTAGAATCATTGGAAAAGATAAAAAGATAAAGACTTTAAAGGACATGAATATATACACGGATAAGCCCTCTCAGCTCATCATTGGGCTTAGGCAAATATTTTGCGAACTCCTTGGCATTCGCAGATAAACTCTCCATTAAACCTTTGTCATCTATCATCTTTACGGCCTTTTCTATAAAATCTTGTTTTGAGGTCAAATCATACATGAGTCCGCATCTACCTATTCTATGGCAATCCATGATTAGCCATCTATTTGGGGGTATATCTGATGCAAGAGAAGGTTTTGCCAGATTTATTGCTTCCAGAAGCACAGTGGATATACCTTCTGAAAGGGATGTATTCAAGACAATATCGGCACCTTCATAGGCAGATTTTATGGCCTCAGGTGGGATAAAAGGTATCCATCGGGCAAATTCATGACATTCTTTGAGCCTTTCTTTAAATAGCCTGCCGTATTCCTCTTCAAGGATAGGACCTGAAAAAAGAATCCTTGCATGTTTCCTCATTCTATTCAGTTCTTTAAAATACTCAAGACACTGGAGATTTCCCTTTACTTCTCTAATGCCTGCAGGGTGAAAAAACAGTATATCCCCATCTTTGCAGCCTGCTACATCCCTTATTTTAAACGGTTCATGCCCCAGCCATACAATAGACCTGGGCACATAGTAAATAGGTTTTTTTAAAAGGGGAAATTCTTTTCTTACCTTCTCTTCCATGGTTTTGCTCTGGCATATTAAGGCTGAGGCAGTATTTAAAACATCCATAATAATATCTCTATTTGACTTTAGATCTATATTTATGTCTGTTCCGGGCAGGGATAATACAAGGGGGGTATTTGCCCTTGCCTTTGCCATGTCTTCTTGAAGAAAAAGGCTACCTGTTTTTAAGGCATGGTGGGCATGGATTACATGGGGCTTAAAATTTTCTATCTTTTCTTTGATTGGGAATATATCTAAACTCTGGATAGCCACGAGTTCTACATGGGCACCTGCCTTTGAAATGAGTCTTTTCCACCTCTCTGTGTTTATGGCATTGCCTGTTATGGATGGCAAGGCAGTAGGGGTAAGTATCAAGACCCTCTTTTCAAACCTCAACCATGCACCTCTATAAAAGATTTTAGATTTACATGATGAGTTTTTAGTGAAGAAAGAAAATCAGGATGGATTAAGGCATTTAGCTCATCCTCTCTCTTATTTGTAGAGAAACCTGTAAAGGGATTGGGGGTATCAGATTCAGTTTTATATCCAGGATGAACCATCATCTCTGTTATACCATCTTTTAACATTTTCGATACCTCTCGTAATATTTCAGGTGAAAGTCTACCCTTCATGTAAAGTCCTATAAAATGATCTGTGGTATTTATTCCTGAATCTTTTATGAGCACTTTGGCAGTTTCTGCGTATTGGGAGAAAAACCTTGCCTCTTGAATATCCATCTCATCTAATTCTAATGTATTGATCATATTAAAAGGCTCATAGGGTGTGCGCATCCATCCTATGCCATACTCCTTTGCCTTTTTTATGGCTATATCTATTACGGCAGGCATGATATGTATATGATGGTGACCGTCCATGTGGTCAATATAAACACCTGCTTCAATGATAGACTTTATCTGTGCGTCCATTTCTTGCCCTATCTCTTTTTTGAGCTTTATATCATGGCATGTAGATAAAAGTCTTAATGCATTGGGTTTAGACAAAAAACAGCCGTTTACTCCAACAATGGATTTTAGGTCTTTTGTAATCGGCATGCCCTCGCTTAGGTTTATATGGATACCTATAGATATCTTTTTATCCTCCATGGATTTTATAAGTCTTATTGCATCTTTAGTGGCAGGTCCGTTGGGCAGGATACTCACACTCTTTACAATGCCGGCCTCTATAGCCTTAAATATCCCTTTGTTTCTTTGTGCATCACTTCCTAAGTCATCGGCATTTATTATAAGCCATTTCATTTCATATTATCCTTGATGCCTTAATGTAGAGGGTCTCAAAATAATATCTTCCATTTTCATCTGTGTAAAATTCACATAATCCTTTTTCTCTTTGAGAACAGAGGTGTTCGAATATCCCCTTGCCCATTTTCTCATATTCGGCAGGCGTGAAAAAACGCCTTGACCTTTCAACAATATCCACCTCATAAAACCTCTTTTTTAACATGTCCATGATTTTAGACACATGGGTTATAGAGATCATCAGGAGCCATAGCCTCCCTTTTTCAGGGTGAAGAAACAGGGGTGCACCTTCTATGATATGGACAAAATGGATTGTCCCGTCTGTTCCTCCGTAACGTGGACCGAAATTATATCTGCCAGGTGTCTGGGGCGGTGTGGCAATAATGACATCAAATTTTGTATCCTCTCTGTAAGGAAAATCTTTGAGGGCATCATACCACCTCCCTTTAAGTGTTAATATAACATCTCCGCATCCATTTTTCCGTGCATTATCAGATGTTGCCTTTAAAGCCCTTTCATCTATATCAGTAGATACAACCATGGAAGCACCTTTTTTTGCCGAGGCAATAGAGAGTATTCCTGAGCCACAACCAAGGTCAAGAACCTTGTCTGCTGGCTCTATATCTATGATGTTTGCCAGATGGATGCTGGAATCAAAGACAGGATGGATGCCTGTGGGGATATCCAGTTCTATGGTTGCCAGTTTAAGCTCAACAATCATGGATCTTCAAATACCTATTTTACAATGGAGGATGACAGATGTAAAATATAAATGACAGGGCAAACCTAAGGATTAGAAGTTTATAAAAGATTTACCATAGGAGGAGGCATGATATGAAGATAGAGCTATTGATTATTGACCCCCAGTATGATTTTTGTGACCCAAAAGGCAGTCTCTATGTCCCTGGTGCCAATGAAGACATGAAGAGGCTTGCCGAGATGATAAAAAAAGACATAACAAAGATTGACAGGATCCATATAACCCTTGACGAGCATAATACAATCCATATTGCCCATCCTGTATTCTGGAAGGATTCTTCCGGCCGAAATCCTGAGCCATTTGTCATAATATCCCTTGAGGATGTGAGAAGCGGAAAATGGACTACTGCCCGACCAGATATGATGGAGAGGGCTGTTCTATATATTCAAGAGCTTGAAAAAAAGGGCAGATATAATCTCTGCATATGGCCTCCCCATTGCATCAGGGCAAGCCTGGGCGCCACAATTTTCCCTGAGCTTCACGAGGCAATCAAGATGTGGGAGATAGAAAGGTTTACCGTGGCCAATAAGATTACCAAAGGGGAAAACTTCTGGACAGAGCACTATTCTGCTTTAAAGGCAGAGGTGCCTGACCCTGATGACCCAAGGACTGATATTAAAAAAGCCTTTATAGAAATGCTGAAAGAGGTGGATATTATAGTTGTGGCAGGCGAGGCATTATCGCATTGTGTAGCCAATACCATAAGGGATATGGTGGATTATATGGGATGTGAGTATGCATCAAGGTTTGTGCTCCTTAGAGATGCCACAAGCCCTGTCAAAGGATTTGAAAACCTTGCCGAAGATTTTGTTAAAGATATGGTCTCAAAAGGGATGAGGGTAGCCAATACAAAAGATTTTATATAATCATCCCATATCTTTTTGCTGCCGAGAGGATGATCTTCCCTATGAGTTCTGTATAGTTAATGCCTACCAACTGGGCAGAGAGTGCCATTGCCTCAGCCTTTTCCATACTGGGTGATATATTTGTCTCAAGGAAAAAGAACTCTCCATCCATAGAAAATTTTATATCAAAACGGCAGTAGTCCCTCATGCCAAGACCCCGGAAGGCATTTTTGGCAAGATATGAAAGCCTTTCCATGTCTTTTTTTGAAAGGACTGCCGGCATGACATCCTTTCTTCCCCTGCTATGTTCCGTTAGTTTAAAAGACCTGTTCTGGTATTTTTCATGGGGATCCATAATCCACTCCAGAGGTGGCAGCATGACCAAACCCTTTTCAGTATCCTCTATCATAGATACGGCCATCTCCCTGCCTGATATAAATCTTTCGATAATAACAGGTTGTTTCAATGTCCTTATCAAGTGTTCTGTTATTGCACGGGCCTCCTTTTTATCATCTACTACGGTTATACCCCTACTCATATGCTCATATATCGGCTTTATAATATATGGCGGCATGAGCCAGTTGGGAAGGTCCCAATTACTGTTAAATATCACAATACCTTCTGGCGTCGGGATATTGAGTTTTTGGAATTTTTTCTTAGTAGCATATTTATCATCTCCTACCATAGCTGCATGTGACCCGGCACCAATAAGTTTTGCGCCTTTTGCTTCAAGGATGAGCCTTACAAATGCCCGCATACCTCCCCTTTCGAGAAAGGTGTCTGTATGGTCAATTATAAGGTCACTTATATCGACAATGTAGTTCCCCTTTATAAGGATATCCTCTGAGTTGTATATAGACGACCTAAAACCAAGGGCTTTTATGCCTACCTCTATAGCTTCGGCGCACCTGCAGGGAGAAGTAGCGGTATGGATAATACCTATCTCTATATCTTTGTTGAATTTTTCCCTTATGCCTTCCACCATATTTTTAATATATTAAATCAAATGAGGGGACAATATAAAATAAAAAAACCTGGCAGAAATATAAAATCCATTGTAAATTTTCAAAATTTTTTTATAATAATAGAATATCTAAGGAGATTCGAACATGAAGATGATATTGATGATAGATTATGAGAATATTCAGAGCCTTAACCTTGAAAATCTTGACCCAAATCTGGTGGAGATATGGTTTTTCATAGGAAAATCACAGAACAAGATACCCTTTGACCTTGTGGCATCTACCCAGCCTTTTGGCAATTCATTAAGGTGGATAAAGATAGAGGGGAACGGAAAGAACAACTTAGATTTTCATATTGCCTTTGAATTGGGGAGATTAAGTGCATCAAAAGAAAAAGTAGGGGAAATTTATCTTTTTTCCAAGGATAAAGGATACGATGCAGTGGTTCAGTATGCAAACCGTCTGGGATTGAAGGTAAAACGTATTGTTAGTCTCTCTCAAATGCCTGCATCAGATCAGGGTGAACCCAAATCAGATTATACAGAGGCAGTGGTAATAAATCTTTCAAAGATACCACCTGCCAGAAGGCCAAGGACAAGGGTATCTCTGGCAAAACACCTTAAGAATACCTTTTCAGGTAGGATGGGCGAATCAGATATCGATACGATCATAGAACAGTTATTTATAGAAGGTAAGATATCTGAGACAGGAAACAGATTGAGATACAATCTGGAGACTATTTTGACTTTGCCACATAGACGCCATCCCATTGGCCAGGAAGAGGACTCTCAATAAACTCATGGCATCTCTCTATGAATACCGTTGATGTAGGGTCTTTATATCTTTCATGTATGGAAATAAACATATCCCTTGCCTTTTTAAACTCACATCTTCTGTAGATTTGGAGGGCATTTGTAAATTCTTCAAGAAAATTCTGGTCTGCCTCTTTTAAAAGTTCGTATATCTTTACTGGTTTTTCCTTGCCTTTTACCCTGATAAGGTCCAGTTCCCTGAAGTAGAATCTTTTGTTTTCGTTTCCTATTAGCTCTAATATATGCTCTACTGTAAATTCACTTACAATGGCATGGGTCTTATAGACCTTATTCATCCCTTCAAGTCTTGATGCAAGGTTGACGGTATCTCCTATGGCAGTATAATCAAACCTCACGTCAGAACCCATGTTGCCTACTATGGCATCACCGGTATTTATGCCTATGCCTATGTCTATTTCAATAAGCCCCCTTTTTTTAAATTCTCCATTGATTTCTTTTAGTTTATCTAACATCTCCAGGGCTGTCTCGCATGCCATTATGGAATGATTCTCCACATGGATGGGTGCATTATATATGGCCATTATGGCATCGCCTATGTATTTGTCCAGTGTGCCTTTTTTTGAAAGGAGGATATCTGTCATAGGACCCATGTATTTATTCAGCAGTAGAACCAGTTCTTCAGGGGTTAGCCTCTCCGAGATGGTGGTAAAGGACCTTATATCTGAAAAAAGAACCGATATCTTTCTTTTCTCACCACCGAGTTTGAGCAAATCGGGATTTTTTATTATCTGTCCCACAAGGGCAGGGGATACATAGCTTGAGAAAGCCTTTTTAAGGAAACGGGAATGCCTCTCTTCAACAAGATTTTTATATGCCTCAGAGCCGAGATATGTAATGGATATGGAGATAATAGGGTAGATTATCGTGGTATTTAAAAACATATTTTTAAAGAGGAGAAAATCTACAAGTATGTAGACGCCCATGATGAGAAGGAAAAATGCCAGGGTAGTAATGATCCTTTTAATAAAGGTAAATGCTACGGCAAGGATAAGGGGAAAGAGGCAGATAAATATGATCTCGATGCCTATGACCATGGCATTTCTGTATAGGAAATTATTCTGGAGTGTATTGGAGACCATTGTGGCATGTATCTCCACCCCAGGAAGTGTGGGATCCAACGGTGTTGCCCTTATATCGGCTATTCCTATCTCTGTGGGGCCAACAAGGATAAACATATCTTTCAGGCTTTTAGGCTTTAATCTATTCTTTATTACGTCTACAGCAGGGATGGTCTTAAATGACCCTTGGCTTCCGTAGTAGTTAAGTGTAAGACGACCCGATTCATCTACAGGTATCCTTTTTTCTCCTATATAAAGACCCCCTATTCCATAAACAGCCACATCAAGAATAATTTCATTTTCTAAATATTTTTTTAAGCCTGTGAGAGGAAGGGATGGATAGATGTCGCCGTCAAAGAGGATAAGTAGGTTCGCCGTCCTTATGATGCCGTCTCTGTCATGGATAACATTAAAGAAGCCTGAGGAATAAGAAGATCGGGCAATCATGGGGATATTGGTTTCCACTGAAGGAAAGGTTATAACAGGGATTTCTGTTACATTTTCCTGTATCCTTATTACCTTTACCCTGGATTCCTTGAGGATCATGAACGATTCTTCAGATTTGGTCTCTTCCTCCTGTCTGAAAAAATAACCTGTTACCACATTTCCTGCTTTTTTTATGGATTCTGCCAGTGTTTTATCCGAATCAGGTGTTGATGTCTCTGAGAACACTATATCAAGGCATATGGCCTTTGCTCCGTAAACTTTCAGGTTCTCTATAAGCCTCGCCATCAGTTTTCTGTCCCAGGGCCACCTGCCCAATTCATTAACGCTCTTTGTGTCTATGGCAACTACAGCAACCCTCTGGTCAGGCTTTATATTTTCCCTTATCTTGAATTTGGTATCCTTTAACTTCAGGTCGATGGCTGTAAAAAAATCTATCTTTATGCTGTAAAGACCTATAGAAATTGTAATACTTACTATGGCAATACCCAAAAAGATTAAAAGCCTTTTATTTTTCATATATTCATAACAGTTTTTCATATTTTATGGCCTTTGTCAAAATCAAAATAAAGGTCCTGTTTTTTTCCATAGCCTTGCTTCTATTAGCCTCTCTTTCGCTGTCTTACCCGACTTTTTAAAAAACAATATTGGTCAATACCCTGTATTCTACTGATACAAATATACTATTTACTTCGAATGTTTTACTTTAAGAGGTGAAATTAGGATTGTAAATTCATATTAGAGTCAAGAGAAAGGATGGTGTTGTATGATGCTTTCGGTGGATACCAAAGTTGATGTCCAATACATAAACAAATGTATCAGTATGAAAAAGATTCCAATTGCAGTATATACAAGAGACTTGAGGGAAGAAACAATAAAGATGATAATAGAGGATGGAATGAAAGTTCAGGATGTTGCACGTATTCTATCTATCCCTTAAGTCAACCATAACCTATTGGATAAGGCAGAATCTCTTGTGTAGGAAGCTCAAAGAAACCCATGGGTGAAAAAGAAATGGAAATGAACTCGCCCAGGTAAAGATGGAGCGTGATCTTCTATTTAACAGAGAAATAATTGACGGATCAAGAGCTACCAAAGACCTTGTTTTTGGATCTCTTCTACTGGATTTTACTATCTTTTTGCATAGTAGGGCTTACCTATCAATTGGCTCCTTATTTAATGAAAAAATTGTCCTGGTATGTTCCTTCACCTTGTAATCTGGTGGCAATATTACTCATGGTGGGCATACTGACAACGGTTCCTAATGGATTTTTGAATGTAATCCTTGCAACGGTCTATTCCTTGTGTATACTTTCACAGGCCTTGCATTACTGGGTCTTGCCCGTTCTTTCTTTGTAAAAGCCCTGCCTGTGGCGGATCACTTTTTTTACCTGCTACACTTCAACACATTCTTCAGCATCTATGTGCTTTAGAGTAAAGTGCCCTCTAAGGTTTTATCCCTAATGTCCTTAAATATGTCTCCACGTTGCTAAGATACCTTCCCTGGGGATATTCTTTTTTATATTGAAGCAACCTTGCCCCTGCCTGGGGTTTAAAACCCAGTTCATAAAGTGTCCTTGCCACATTATATAATGCCACTTCTCTCTGGGCAATCTGAGGATACTCCTCAAGGACCAAGAGATATTCAGATAATGCAGCCTCAGGATTATTCAAGAAACTTGAATATACAGCACCGCGCTCCAGTCTCGCATCACTCCTTATGTCAGGCTTGTCTGTTAAATCAAGGGCTATCTGGAATACATGAAGGGCCTCATCATATTTTCCAGCATCTGCAAGATAGTGTCCGTAATTTATATTCCACCTTGCTATTATATGAGGGAGGTTGTTGGATATCTCCCAGTCTTTAGGCGGGGTAGCTGCTGTGATCTCCTGAAAATTGGTCTTTGCTGTATGTAGAGGTGTTTGTGGTTTTACCTCAACAGGGTCAACTGGGACATATCCCCTTGTGTTCTGCACCATTGTATCTGCAGATAGTTGTTTTGCATCTCCTCTGTCTCCTGATACACCTACACTGCCTTCATTGCCGAAGAAGACGTTTGCCTGACCTTGAGCCATCATCATGAATTCTGTTCCCTTTATGCCTGCCACTGCTGTATTACTTTTTACCTTATAGTCTACCCTTTCGCCTGCCAATCTTGTGACTGATGCCCTCAGCTTACCCTGCGTGACCGAGAAAACGCCACTTTTTTTATTCTTCCCTATCACAAATTCTGTTATCTCCAGTTCTGTGTTGTTGGCAAGGGTTATCTTGCTTCCATCTGTCAAGGCAAGGGATGCCCACCCATCATTACCTGTCTTTATCCAGTAGCCTTTATCGAATACATCACCTTTTTTTGTCATTTTATAAGGCACATTATTTCTATCCCTCATAGAGACACTGCCGCTGAGATCAGCTATCTTTCCTGCTGCACCAAAAGCACTGTATAGTGGTGCAATGATAAATACGATAAATAATACGGCTATGAAAGATTGCTTTAATAATATTTTTTTAACAGGCATTTTCCCCTCCCATTCTTGTTCAAATATTTTTTTAAAATTTACAAGATTTAACAAAGGTTGTATGTGATTTATATCATTGACCTGCAATAAGTTCAAATATATTCTTATTAAGTTTAAAATTATTCCCCTCTTTTTTCGCCCTGTGTGGATAATTAATGGTCATGCAGGGCGAAACTATCTTTCCGCTTACAAAGTGGGAATGATATGAGATTAAAGCAAGGGGTGGCTTCAGAAGTCTCGTTTATAATATCATCTCTATGAGGTGCGGGCCTTTTTCTATAAGGGCATTTTTGAACTCTTTTGTAAGGTCTTCTGCGGTCTCAACAGACACTGCCTTTATGCCAAACCCCCTGGCTATCTTTACCCAGTCAACATAAGGCTTGTCTATATCCATAAGGGATAGAGAACTCTTGCCTGGATGGGTTATGCCTGCCCTACCAAGCTCTATCTTCAGTATATTATATGACCTGTTAGAGCAGATAAGGGTTTTTATATTCATGGATTCATGGGCCTGTGTCCATAATGCCTGAACAGTATAAAGGGCACTGCCGTCTGCCTGGACATTTATTACAGGCCTTTCCGGACATGCCATGGCAGCACCTATTGCGCAGGGCATACCGTATCCTATTGCCCCGCCTGTTATGGTGAGAACCGTATGTGGTGACTGGCCAGCAGAGAGTGAATAATAGGCAAAAAAGGATGTGAGCCCTTCGTCTACAATTATGGCATCTTCAGGCTGCAATGCTGCCACTATATGAGATAGCTTGTCAGGTGTTAGTTTGCCTGTAGGCATATTTGATCTTAATTTATCAGGAGCAACGGTTTTTCTTGCATAATATTTATTTCCGGTCTCCAGTGCCTCGGCAAGATATTCCATGGCAGTATATATGTCATGTTTTTCATTGCACAGATAGACCTTTTTTTGATCCTTTGTTATCAGATAGCTATCTATGCCTTCGTAGCCAAAGAATGTCACCGGCTCCTTTGCCCCTACCAAAACAACCAGTTCAAATGGAGATAAAAGGTCTTTTGCCCCTTCAGGGAAATAGGGAATCTTTTCCACATAAGGAAGGCCTCCGCCACGGTCAATATAGCCGGGGAATGTCTCTGTTAATATATAACACCCTGTTTTTGACTGAATCCTCTTTACTATCTCGAGCCCTTTTTTTCTAAGGGCGCCTCCTCCTAAAAGTAGGGCAACTTTGTTAGCCCTTCCCATTTCATAGGCAACATATTCTATGTTTTTCATATCTATTGTTTCTTTTTTAATCTCGGGGAGTATTTCAATCTTATGATTAAACAATGCTGTCTGGTGATTATGAGGTATTATAAGGCTTGCTGTTTTGTTTCCATAGGCAGTATGGATTGCATCTATTGTATCTCTGGAGATGATGTCAGGGTTATTGTTTGTCCTTACCCAATCTGAGGCAGTTTTAACCAGCGCCTCTAATTCCATATTGAGAGGCGGGTCTGCTGGGATATGCCAAGTGGAGTGCTGGCCAATTATATTCAATAAAGGTGTCTGTGCCCTGCGGGCGTTATGGAGATTTGCTATGCCGTTGGCAAAACCAGGACCGAGATGTAGAAGTGTCATGGCAGGTGAGCCGGTCATCCTGCCGTAACCATCTGCAGCTCCGGTGCACACACCTTCAAAGAGACACAAAACTGTTTTTATTTCAGGATATCTATCAAGGGCTAATAAAATAGGTATCTCTGTTGTCCCTGCATTGGCATAACATACCTTGATGCCTGCATCTACTGCTGTTTTTATTAATGCCTCTGCCCCTGTTTTTTCATCTTTATGGTTATATTCCATAAACACGCACCTTAATCAAACAGAAAAATCTAATCTATATGCATCTTCCTTATCATATACCTGAGGACTGTATTCTATTACATAGGTATCTTCTAATCCGATAAAGATATGTCCGCATCTCGGCAGGACATTTATCCTTTCCCCTTTTTCAAGGATGTGCTCTTCTTTTTCCCCTGTGTCTATATCGAAAAAGATAGCCCTTATCCTTCCGTTTATTATATAAAAGAATTCCTCCTTTTTTTCATGATAGTGGCTCCCCCTGAAGAAACCTTTTTTTAGCTCAAAAAAGGCAAGATGCCATATCTCCTGCTTGTATGATACCTGGACGAATTCACCCTTATCCTCGTCCCATCTCTTTGCGCCTTCTATATCCTTAGTATTAGGTAGCCTTTCTATCCTTACCCTGTCCATATGGTTGTGAGTAATATAGATATTTATTAATTGGAGGTCAAGAAAAAGGTGGCTGGTGAATATTGACCGGTCAATAGTGGCAAGCTTTATTTATCTCTTGCAGAGCCCACAGAGATCAAGGAGAGATGAAATTCTTATAATAGCCAGAACGTGAAGCTTATTAATTCTGGCAACACTTCATGACCTTTGGGCAAGAAATTTACTGTCCCGTAAGAAATATACTCTCAAGGCCTCTCTGTGGTCTCGAGCGAATAGCATTATTACCGGATGTGCGGTCAAGAGATAAAAAAAGTTCATTGAGTGATTTTTTCTAAACTGTACTGCGACCCTTTTTTCAAGACATTTTTAATGCCTAAAAGGTGTAGAGATGTTATCCATTCAAAAACGGCTTCCCTATTTGCCCTACAATCGATTTTCTCAGTCCAACCCATATCTCGGTATCCCCCTCACGCAGACTCTTTTAAGAAAATTCCGCTAAAATATCGCTCCTCAAACTCCTCAGGAGATATGTATCCAAGCTCCGAATGAACATACAGTTTGTTGTAGTCAATCTCTATCCAATTGCCTATCTTTTCTTTTGCCTCCTCAACACTGCCAAACTCATTAAGCCATAGGACTTCTTCTTTTATCGTCCTCATCATTCGCTCTGTATCGGCATTGCCCTTAGGATTGTTATAAGAGGTAAATATCTGTTCAATGCCAAGGGTAGCCATGTCTTTCATAAAAGATACGGCTGTGGGCTGTGAGCCGTTGATTGTAGCAAGACTTTTTTTATTTTTACCAGCAATAGCATTTGTCATACTCGGAATTATTTATGGTTACCAAAAATTAATCAACTAAGAGGAGGAACAGATGAAGAAAATCGACATCATAAAAAAAGGGCTTACGAGAGAGAAAGTAAAGAGTACATACTTGGCTATGAGGATACAGGAAGTCTGCCTGTTACATGATTTATGGAATTCTAAAACCAAAGGAGATAGGAAGACTTGTTAAATCTGCAGAGGACATGAAGAAATCCTTTTAATCATAAAGGGAGGGGTAAAAGTAACAGGAGCCCAAAATGGTTTTTTGAGATCAGGAGAAGCCTTTCATATAGTAAAGAAGAGAAGTGTTTCCTGGAAAATATGAAAGATTCAGAGACAGTTTATGTCATACCAGGTGGACACCCTGAGGGTGGCCATTAGTTTTGATTATTAGATATTAATTCGATTACTTCCTTTGATGGGAGAACAATTAGCACTTTTGATAGGCTTAAGTTGAGTAACCTTCCCTCTTCCATCTTTAAGAAAAGCTTTTTTTGCCACCCGACTTCATCACTAAAAACTTAAAAAACTTTTTAAATCAATGGGTTATAATCTACAGATTAGTCTACATGTCCTCTAAGCTATATTTCGAAATAAACTAACAACTTTACTTCTAACTGCCCCTATCTCCCTCCTTGCTCTTTATCTCCCCCGACTTCATCAAAAATGATACCTAAACTTCAAAAAATCTAAGTATTTCAATAATTTATAACCTATAAGCTCATAAAATATAGTCTAATATGCTTTACACTTTTATTTCAGGTATTTATTTGCCGTCTTTACTCAAAACAAAATCTCTTCGAAATTGATCTAAGTTTAAGCATTGTTAAACCCCCTTCGCTTCTTTTCACATGCATTAGATAGTCACTCCCAGAGTCTCTCCATTTCCTCTGAAACCCTTAAAATATCTATAGACTCCCTTAGCCTCTTAATCTTTTCTCTTTTAGCCTCATCTTCAAATGAAGGTTAAAAACCTCTTAAGATGCGCCAGGTCTATCTCTATGCTTCCTAATTCACTCGGTTTATCAAGCCAGTATTCTACCCTGATAGACCTCTTTAGATTGCTACTAAAAGGATTACCCTTGTAACTTTAGGGCCTAAGTCTATACCCTATTGGCTTAATCAGTCTATCTGCTGTAGAGGGGATATTTTAAGAAGTAATACCTTTGTCTTTTCCCTTAACATGTCTTTATCCCTGCATAAACCCTCTTTCTGTTTCTCTTGTAAAGATCCTTAAAAATGGTGTATACTCCTTGCAGGTTTAACAACAACCATCTTGATACGCTTTTATGAGAAGATTTAGATATCAGTTCAGTAGGTTTTAAGGGTTGGTTGTCCTTTTTTGTCGAGTACGAGGAAAGGATACCATTTCGAAGGGATTATTATTTTGAGGAGAGGTGAGAACTTGAAATAGGATCCCAGTCAAGCTAAAAGCAGTAGTTAGGAGAGACTAATGAGAGGAACTCCTAATATAGAAATATCCAATAAGATTTCTTTAAGCTTCGAATTTGTCTGTTTCAATATAATTATAGACGATGTCCTTTTATCTGATATTGGTGATTTTACCGTCTTTTGCCTTAAGGCTATATCCGAAGGCGCAACTATTGACGACATCGCATCTGTAACTCTCTTGAAGGCTGATCTCATTGATTCCCAATTATCATTTGTAAAAGAAAGGGGCTATCTCTCTAAGGATAATACTTTGACTGAAAAGGGTCGTTATTTAGTCAACATCCTCGATTTTAAGGAAAAATATGGCACCGCTGCTGATTTTTGTATTGATGCTTACATTGATGATGTTGGATTAAAAACACTCTTTAAACCAGAATTAATCATTAACCTCCAATCGACAAAGGGTTTTTCCGTCAATCCCAAGATTAAAAGAACGAGGATCATCCGTATGGCATACGAATTTGTCGAGAAAGGATTGATTGAATACCTGAAGAGCTACTTCCCTGAGCAAAGGGATTTTATAGAGAAAGAAAAGGATAATTTATCGATTAATGTGAGATACAAATGTTCCTACAATGTTTCCCTTGATTTTACACCCGATGAGATGTTAGAGGTAGTCTCTTTTGCCAAGGACGGGGATAAAGGTATATCAATAGGAGTGCCTGTGCTTGTCTGTGAATCCTCTTTCTCTGTTGCCACAAACGATGAGGATATACAAGCTTTGCTTGATTCGTTGATTAAGCAGGATGAATCTTTTTCAAAGACCATAGTATTTAATCTCCTTGATGGCAGTCTTCTAGATCCGATGGTTCAAACAAAAAAAAAGGAGGCTGATGATACAGTATACATTGATAAACTCGTGAAGCTCACAGATCTCGTTCCACATGGAGAAAATGTTAATATATTGAGCAATTTGTTTCTATTTCTAAATATACAGAAGGTGTTAAAAGAGCGATATATTGTTGGTGTAATAAGCGACGCCCAATTATCCAGCATATTTCAGAAAAAGATATTATGAAAGATTGTGAGAACTAAACAGGCTGCCAGACCATGAGGACAATAAGCATAAAGAAGTCTGTTCAATGGGTAATGGATAACCAAGATAGCATCAAGAGGGTAGGAAGAAATGTAAGGGTTATCTTTAATGTTACCCGTTATGGAAGCAAGGCGTTATCCAAGATAAACCCAGTAACCGTATATTTGGATGCAGTAGTGTCGGTATCTGAGGCAATAACAGCATACTTCAATTATAGAAAAGCCGTTGAGCGAACAAAGCAGCTTGCCTTAGAGCTTGAGGCTTGTATGACGGAATTTTTGAATCTCAAAGCTGAATATGAGGAACGACTAAAGACTGAAAAGACTAAGTTAGACATTCATACTCAAATGATAAAGGCAGAGATTGATATCCGGATGGAAAATCATGACGTGCTAAAACATATCTATGAGCAATCAGGTAGATATTTGGAATTTATTCAAAGGATAATTGCAGAGCAAAAGAGAAATTACATGTATGAGGATGAGTTAAGGAATCTTGAAAAGAAATATGTTGAAGCAATCCACGCAAGAATAGAAATAACAATGCGTATCTTAGGAGGTTAGCATGAAGAGTCTTGACAAATTTAAAAAGCAATCAGGAGATGTAGTGTCGAAAAAATCAGAGAGTGCCTTTGAGATCATACTCTCACATTCAAATGCAACCAGGATTGTAGCAGAAGCTATCAAACAAACAGAAAATTGCATAGAGTCTTTAATGTCTTATTTATCTGAGCGTGAAAGGACAAAACAAGTATATGCTGAGACAACTGCAAGGATAATAGAATCAAAAAACAGACTTAATCAGGTTAGAGAAATTGAGGCAACAAAGCGTCTGGAGATATCTTTAAAAAGCCTGTACGAATTGGAGAAGCTAGACAATGAAAAAGAAAAGATCAGGTTATTAAAGGGATGCATTCAGCAGGCCATAATAACGATGAACGAGTCAAAGTTAATCTATAACGAAACTGCTAATAAGGAATTAATTGACAAGATTCATGAGCAGAATCTTAGGTTGTTGGAGGTATCCAAGACAATCAGTGCATTACGCTAACAGGCAAACACATCACAAAATGTACGACAAAGAATTCATAAAGAATGTAGGGAAAGAATGCATCATATTTTTTTAATTGCTGGTATAGCTATCGGTGGAGCAGCTGTTGCATGGATATATAACAGCAAGACCGAAAATGAGAAAAAGAAACAGGATGAGTTAACTGCGAAAATAGAGAGCGTCAGAGAGATGACAGGTGACCTGTCTAAGAAATATGAATTAGAGCTCTCAGAATACATACGGGAAAAATGCACTATCATCAGAAATGAATTAATAAAAGCAGTTAGGTATTTTACAAAAGAGAAAGAGACGGTTGGCAAAGACTTAGAGAATCTAAAAAAGGCGATCAACAGGGAATTGCAAAAGCCTGACATATCTCCCTATCTCTATAATGGACTTAAAAGGGAGTTGGTTTACATTGAAGATGCAATAAATCGCCTAAATGCCTATATGAGATATGTTGCCTGGTTCGAAGCAAAGGTGGAGCTTCTGTTTAAAAATTGTAGGTACGATGAGTTAAAAAACTTTGATCCACCCGAACCCCTCCTTCCTGATGACTGGCTTTATTTGGGCAAACTGATCTTACTGGACAACCAGCAAGAGCTGGGGAAAAAAAATCGATATGGTCAAAAATTATACTTAAACTCCAGAATAAACTCCAGAAAAATACATGGCACTGACAGGATAGATTTTGAGGTTGAAAAAAGGCTATTCGAAAGTTATAAAACTGACATTCCCATACTAATTGAATATGAGAAAACTTGGTTCAATGAGCCTGAGACTGATGAAAGCACTAAGATTGACCATCCGAGGGTCTTCAAAGGGTCAGTCCTAAAGGGTGAGTTGTATGTGGATCACATATTAAAAGATATGCCCTTCGTGGTAAAACCTCAAAGAGAAAGGATTGATAGAAGCGAAAATTACTATTTCTACAAAAACGTAATACCCTGTAAAATGAGATCAAGGGACAAGAGATATCCTTTGAAGAGATACTATGACGACGATGAAATAACTGTGTATGCCATTGAACATGATATTTTGCTCAAAAAGTTAATTGTATCCGAGAGACCACCACAGGAGGATAGTGTCTCAGCATATCCAGTTTACATCTCATACAGCAGAGATGAACTTGTTGAGGGATTAGATGATGCGCTTGCTGAGTCCCAGTACAAGCTGAGTGTCTCTGATTATGACCCTCTCAATCAAACCTTAACATTTAGGGCTGGAGAGCGGTCTTTAGTGTGCTCTATCAGAGAGAATTACCTGTCGTTACAAGAGCTCAGAAAAGGGCTGGTGCCAGACAGTGTTGCCATTGAACTGCCCTTTAGTTTTGAGATCGCTCCTGAAAACTTAATCAAGGAAAACGTCTCTTTTCTCCGTGACTCCAAGAATGCCATTGTTCAGATGTTGAGTTTCGTTGACAAGGAGATTGAGTATCATAAGCACATTTCGTCAGACTCAGCAAAGGATGATTATGATTTCTTTGCAAAGTGGCTGAGAATTGTTGAACATCTAATCACGAAAGAGGAGATTGCATTTGACGAGGTTCAATACTCTGAGCTTTTAAGAGAGGATATCAAAAGCGATAGCTCCCCGAGATTGCTTACCATAACAGTCAACCCAAGGCATGATAACATCAAAAAACTAACTGAAATAGCTGAAAAAATAAAGTTAATTCAGGAACAAAGTAGAAAACTAAAGTATGAAAAGTTTACAGTTGCTTTAGAGATCAGAAACTCTCCGAGGGAGCGATTCTTCAGGTGTCCTATCGGTATTTTGTACGACGACATAGACTTGATAAAAAAAAGGATAGTTGTTCAACTTGATATTGACCTGCCAGATTGGATTGAATACGAGCAGAATAAGAAACTGTTTATCGGGCAGTATCGTAATCCAAGTGCCCTTGAACGTCAAAAAAGGGCGCTAATTAATTTCCAGAAGGGTGAGATGGTAAATCCTGAACTTAAGAGGATGCTCATTAGCCCACAGTTGATAAGAAAGACGGTTAATCCCTATGAAGAAGAGGCATTCGATAGGTCAATTAAATGGAAAAACACAGAGCTCACAGACAATCAAAAGGAAATCATAAAAAATGCCCTACTTGAGCAAAACCTATTTATCATTCAGGGCCCGCCAGGCACTGGCAAGACAACGATTATAAAGGAGATTGTGTATCAATATCTGAAGGATAATCCCAAAAGGAAGTGTCTTATTGTCTCTCAACAAAACACTGCTGTTGACAACGCTCTTAAAAGAATTTATAAGGAGAATAAAGATGAGTGGTTTGATTATGGCTCAAAAAACATCGTAAGGGTAGCTGTGGATACAGGCAAAGTAGACGATGCTATACAACCCTTTACAATTGATAATTGGTTTAATGACTACAAAAGAAGACTCTGCGAGGCATATCAAAAGACACTTGCAAGAGATGTAAGATTACAAAAGCTAATGCAAGATTGGTACAGACTTGTTGATAAAGAAAACATATCTCTTATTGACAGAGAAGTAGCAGATGTATTGCTAAGCAGTCATCAGATTGTTGGGGCTACCTGTGTTGGGTTTGCAAATAAGAGGCTTGGCATAGATAGGGCTGAATTTGATCTTGCCATCATTGACGAAGCAGCAAGGGCTACTCCACCAGAACTCTTAATCCCCATACTGAGGGCTAAAAAGGTAATACTGATCGGTGATCAGTATCAACTGCCACCTGCCTTTGGCAGCTCAATCATTGATGATTTAAAGGACTTGGATTTCGCGACACTTGATTTCTTAGAAAAAAGCTTCTTTGAGCGACTGTTTGATAGTGCTCCAGACACAAACAAAGCCATGTTGCTTGAACAATTCAGAATGCCCAAAGAGGTGGGCACCATGATCAGCAAAATCTTCTACGATGGAAATCTCATCAACGGGATAGAGAAATCAACTGAGGGTTTTGTATCTCCTAAGACGACACAGTGGATTGATGTAAAAGGTCAAAATAAGATCGAAGGAACCAGTAGGTACAACCAAAAAGAGACAGAGGCAGTTAAAAAACTCATCACTGAAATAGCCAACTCACTGCCAAAGGGTTTACAAAAAGACGTTGCAGTGATAAATCCATACACTGCTCAGAAGAAAATGATTAATAAAACCATTGCTAATCTGAGGCACCATCAGCTCATCACTAAGGGGCTGCACATCAAGTGCGACACAGTGGATAACTTTCAGGGACAAGAGGCTGATATTGTCGTCTACTCCTGTGTGAGGACTGAGGGCAATCTATCATTCCTCATTGATAGAAAGCGTCTTAATGTGGCGCTATCAAGGGCTAAAGAAAATCTCTATATTGTTGGTCATAGAGATTTTCTCTACAATGCGGAGGTGGATGGAAAAGAAAATCTCTTCAAGTCAATTATTGATTACATAGATTCATTATCCTAAGACAGGATATTTGCATATATCAAAAGGAGGCTTATTATGAGAACATTTGATCGTCTTGTGCTTTTAGTTGGGACAAATCCCCTGCCAAACCTTGTTGTTGCAGATTACTTCCTCAAAACGCCTAATTCAGTTGAGAAGATATACCTGATCCACTCTGAGTCGAGAGGGTATCAGAAAGGCACGCTGGAAGAGGCAATAAGGTTAGAGGAGATCTTGAAAGAGAGGCATTCTGACAGAAAAGGGCTATTTCCTCTCCAGAAGATATCTCTTTCGGATGTAAGTAACGCTCGGGAAATCCGTCAGGATTTGAAAGATAAGCTTCTAAGTAAGCTTCCCAATGGTTGCAAGATACACCTCAACTACACAGGCGGCACAAAGGCTATGGGCATCCATGTCTATGACACATTGAAAGAGGCAAGAGGTATCAGCGAAAAGTCCTTCTCCTACCTTGATGCCAGGACATTCAGGATAGTGGATGACGATAAGGGCATCACAACTGAAGACTTAAGAGACACCACAAAGATTACCTTTAGTGAGATGATCAGACTCCATGGGCTTGAAAGGAAAAATAAGGATAAAGACACCTCAGAGTTTAGCGACACCCTTAATTTTTTCAAGTCTCTTATTGAAATTGAAAAAGATAGCCTCGACACATACTTCAATGATTACGATAGAAAGCTGTTTGAGAACAAAAAAGGTGGTCTTGCTGAGAAGATTAAGGATTTAAAGGAAGAGACAAAGCAGACACAGATAAGTGGGAAACTGCTTGAGGCATTTAAGGCACTACCTGAGGATTGGAGGTTTTTTGATTCCAATGGAGTATATGTTGAACCAAAAGATAAAAACATAAAATCACCCCTAATGTACCTTGACGGAATTTGGTTAGAGGACTATGTGTATGAGGTTTTAAAAGAAGGATACCCTGATCTTGATTTTTATAAAAATTGGGAGATAAAAAAAGAGGAATGGCGACCAGACTCTAAGTTTGAGATTGATGTAATTGCCTTAAGAGGGTATCAACTCATTGGCATCTCCTGCACAACCGCAGATATTCTTAGCCTGTGTAAAAGCAAAGGTTTTGAGATACTGCTTCGCACCCGCCAGATCGGAGGAGATGAGGCAAAGGCTGTTTTGGTCACCAGACTACCAGAAGATAAAGTGGTGATACTTCAAGCTTCCCTGATTGCCGATACAGCAGGCAGCGATAATATTCTTGTTCTTGGCAATAAAGACCTCAAGAGGGAGCAATTAATTGAAAGATTTAAAGACTTCATTAAATAGCTGAAGGGAGGTCAGTATGCAATGTTACGCCATTCTTATTGATACTGTAAGTATTCAGCAGTATATCTTTGGAAGTAACAAACTTAAAGAAAACCTCGGAGCTTCATACATAGTCTCGAACATCTATGAGAGGCAGTTAAAGAATGCTCTAAGGAGAGTCTTCAGCCACCAATTTAACGAGGACGATTTTAACCGATGGAGGAATGACCCAGACTACATCGCTTTTGAAAACGGTCATCCCTTTGAGATCGCCTACATAGGTGGTGGAAATGCCATGCTCCTGTTTAAAGAAAAGGCTAAGGCAGAGGAGTTTGTAAGAGAGTGGACAAAGCTTTTGCTCGTAGAGGCACCTGGACTTAACACTGCTACAGCAATTGGTGAGTTTGACACGAAAGAATTTGATACCTCAAAAAAGGCTCTGTTTGAAATACTCACGATGAATAAGTATAGGTATGCACCTTTGACTACAATCCCCCGCCACGGCATCACAGCAGAGTGCAGACGGAGTGGACTCTCCATGGATACCTACTACCCTACAGAAAAGACATACATCTCCTCAGTAGTTAATGCCAAAATCAATGCTGTGGCTGAGGCAAAGCAAAGGATGCAGGAGATGTTTCAAGATGTCTTAGGAGACACTTATTGTTTTACCGACGAGATTGGCAAATTAGGCCAAAAAGTAGGAGAAGACAACTACATAGCCATCGTCCATATAGATGGAAACAGCATGGCCGATCGGTTTGCCTCCCAAAGTAGTCTCGAGGCATTGAGAAGGCTCTCCAAGAGTGTCCACGAAGCCACTATTAAATCCGTCAAGGAAATGATCAGAGCGATCAAAAATGAAAAAGCCATGCTCACCGAATTCTTAGGTGTAGAGTGCTTCAACAAAGAAGGTGATAAGGAAATCCTACCTTTTCGACCAATCATCATTGGCGGTGATGACATTACATTTGTCTCAGAGGGCAGGCTCGGGATATGGCTTGCAGAGCAATTTCTGAAAGCCTTTGAGAAACAGACCGTGACTGATAAAAAGCCCCTCGATGCCTCTGCAGGAGTTGCAATCACTAAAACGAAGTATCCCTTTTACCGAGGCTATGCGCTTAGCAAGCAGCTCTGCCAGAGTGCAAAAGCAAAGAGAAGAGCAAAGAGAAGGAAGATCAATTCGAAGGATTCATGGATAGACTTTCACATCACCTCTGGAGGAGTTTCAGGGAGTCTTGAGCAGATAAGGGCACAGTACGTTGTATCACAGGGTAACCTCCTGATGAGACCCTACTGTCTTAACGCCGAGAGAGTTGAGTATGACTTTGAAACCCTGAAGGAAAACTTAAAAATCCTCGCAAAACTCCCGAAAAACAAGATCCACGAGATGAGAGAGGTTCTTACGCTCGGTGAGAATCATACAAAGATGTTTGTTAAGGACTTGGAGGCCCGTGGTGATGATGGTAAAATTCCCGAGATTGTGGATAAGAACTATCGCAACTCACTATTTGAAAACAGCGAAACACCCTATTTTGATATGATCGAGCTTATGGAATTCTATCCTGGATTGAAGGAGGCATAAAATGGCTAAGACATATACCTTAAAGATCTCTTTCCTTTCAAGGGCAGTGATTGCCTCTGCAGAGGGTTACGGTGCAGTGGTTGACACTGACATCATGTTTGACGACCTGGGCATTCCTTACATCCCTGCCCGCAGAATCAAGGGATGCCTCCGAGACTCTGCCATTGAGGTGTTAGACATGCTATCTCAGGCTGGGATAGGGGATCTGATCAATCTCGGATTTCAGAATTCCAAAGATGATAAGTTCAGGTACGATATCGTCAATGAGCTTTTCGGCGTGCCTGGTATGGATACAGTATCATCAATCTCTTTTACAAATCTTTACATTAAGGATTACGGATCGGTTAGGCAGTGGCTTGAGTACCTGATGGAATCAAAAGATAGCAGGGCATTTATCTCAAGGGATGCTGTCACATCCTACTATACCGAACTTACCCAGCAGACAGCCATCGATGAATCCACAGGCACTGCCAAAAAGCACAGCCTGAGGACCACTCGGTGCGTGAAGAGCGGAGTTGAATTCTATGGTGAGATCAAGGTTGCCTGCGAGTCCTCTGACTATGAGACCCTTCTCTGTCTCTCGGCCATGAACTTCCGATTCATTGGTAGCATGAGGACCAGGGGATTTGGCAGGGTAGAGTGCTCGATAGGCGGTGTTAATTGTGACCTTATCTTACAAAAACTGGAGGGGCTATGTATAAGTTAGATTATGTAATCACCACCCTGTCGCCTGTAATCGTGACAAAAAACGCAGGCGATCCAAACATGGTAGCCACTGAGGAATACATTAGTGGCTCAAGCATACTTGGTGCTCTGGCTACACTGTACATTAGACAAAATAACATCACAACTAATGCCCACGGGGATGACTTTTTCTACAAATGCTTTCTGAGTGGAAAGATTATATTCAGCAATGCCTACATCTGTGATGAAGATGCCCCTCGTGACTATTATATTCCCGCACCCCTATCGTTGCAGAGGTCAAAGGATGACACAGAGGGCAAAACAATTTACGATCTATTATTCCAGGACTTAACCGAATTAGAGAAGAGCACATCCTACATCGGAGGCTTTTGCAACATCTCCGACACCTCAATACGGACAAAGGAGGTAAAAAGGTCACTTCACTTTCATCACGAAAGAGACTATGAGCGAGGGACAACTAAAAAAGGGATCATCTTTAACTACGAATCGATAAACGAAGGCCAGACCTTCAAAGGCGCCTTATTCTCAATTGATGAGAGTCTGCTAAAAAAACTTGTTGACACCTTCGAAAACCCACTGGAAGTCACCATCGGTAGGTCAAGGTCTGCCCAGTATGGAAGGGCAAAGGTGGAATTTAAAGATCCAGTTAAGTTTGAGCCAGATGTAGATCATGACGATGAACTTTCGCTTACATTCACATCACCTGCCATTATATTAAATGAATATGGCTTTCCTTCTGTTGACATTAATACACTTCAAAATGTCCTTGGCACGGGAGTTGAGATCATCAAGGCATTCATCAGATCCGAGCCCTACGAGGGATACAATTCTGTATGGAGGCTAAAAAAGCCCTCTGATATGTGTATCTCTGCAGGATCATGCCTACTGATCAAGGCAGAAGGTGAGGCACTCACAAGACTGAGGGAGCTCGAACTAAAGGGTATAGGACAGCGAACTAACGAGGGCTTTGGTCGCTTTGTGCTTGGGATGCAGAGAGAAGAGACACTTTCCAAGATTGAATTCAGAAAAGACTTAAAGAAACCCTCACCCTCTATGCCAGAAGAGGTAAAGAAAATCTGTAAGAGCCTGATTCAAGAGAACATCCTCAAGCAAGCCTCCTTAGAGGCAATCAGGGATGCAAAGGGATTTAGCGAGGAGAGGAACAGACCACCCACCAAATCGCTCATAAGCAGGCTTGAGGCAATGATAAGAAAGGACGGCAATATGAACATCGATAAACTAAGGAAAACTGCCAAAGACAAGCTTGAAGACTGCGACAACGGTAACACCACCCTTCTTGACTTCTTAAAGAGAGATAGGGATAGTGTCACTAAAAATAGCCTGGACAGCATTACCACATCACACCAATCTTTTCTGCGTGAGATCAACTATAATTCCTCTGCAGATGAAGACTTTAAGGACAATCTCTACCGCCAATACTGGCTATCGTTCTTTGCCTACATGCGTAAGGCCCTAAAGACGGCAAAAGGAGGGCAGACAAGATGATTAAGGGTAGACTGGTTCTTGAAGGTGTGGTAAGGCTAAAGTCCGCTGCTCTCATAGGAAGCGGTGTCAGAGAGAGCACAGACATAGACATCCTAAAGGATTCAAAAGGCAGACCATACATACCCGCCACATCATTTGTGGGAGTCCTTAGAAGCACCATAAACTATTCAGATCTTGATATATTCTGGGGATACACCTCGGATGATAACTCTGCTCAAAGTGCCCTAAGTTGCGATGATCTTACCCTACTTGACGATACATCTCCAACAATCGAGGTCAGGGATGGTATAAAGATTGACCCGAAGACCGGCAAGGTCGCGGAAGGGGCAAAATACGACTACGAAGTCATCCCACCTGGCACGGCATTTAAAATGCACTTAGAGGCCACATATCGTGCCGATGACAAAGAGCAACTCGCACGATTACTTAAGACCATTGAGAGCAATCTGAAAAAGAAAGCTATTAGAATCGGTGCAAAGACAAATAGTGGTTTAGGTAGGATTGTGCTTGAGAAAAGTAAATTATGCGACTTCGACTACTCTGAGAAACAAAACGTCCTCCGATGGTTTAAGAGGGATTTTGAAAATCAACCAGAATATAGCGGTGTTGAGCCACGTGACCTATATGATCGTAGCTTCTCTATTGACATGACCTTAGTGCTCAAGTCATCCCTCATCGTCCGTTCATATCCATCTTCTCCAGATGCACCCGATGCAGTGCATATGAAGTCTGGCGATGACCACATTATCCCCGGCACATCCCTCAAGGGTGCAATCAGGGCAAGGGCATTGAGGATCATAAAAACCCTCGGAAAATCAGAAGATATCTTAGATGAGCTCTTTGGCTATGTTTATGATGATGAGAGGGAGGCACAACAAAGAGGCAGGAAGAAGGGAGATGCGAGGAAAGGTCGCATAAGGATCGATGAAATAACCCTTCCGAGGTTTGTCTCTGAGCTTCAGACTCGCATAAAGATAGACCGCTTCACAGGTGGCACAATAGAGGCCGCCCTCTTTGAGACCAAGCCACTGTTTTCCTCTGCAGACAATGAGGAGATCAAGAATGTGAGAATAAGCATACGAGACTGCCGTGACCATGAGGCTGGCCTCATGCTCCTTGTGTTTAAAGACCTCTGGACCGGAGACCTGGCAGTAGGAGGTGAGAAAAACATCGGTAGAGGCGTCTTTAAGGGCATAAGTGCAGAGATTAGAGTAAACGGCAAGACTATAGCGATAGATCATGATCTAAGAAAAATAAGGCCTGAAGACTTAGAGGAGATTGAAAGACTTGTATCGAGCCTTGTGGATTACACTGGAGGTGCCAGATGAAAGCTAATGGACTTACTATGAGAGACATAAATTCAAAGGTAGAGCTCATCCAGACAGTGACTAACATCAGAGACTTAGCCAAAAACCATTTCACAAACACCGCCTTTGCAGTCATCTACCTTGACTACAAGGTCCTGATAGGCACATTCGAGGGTGGAGACTTCAAATTTTATAAAGGTGAAACCTTTGAGGACAGATATGTCCAGAGGGCAAGGATATTTGATACAGATAAGGAGCTTCACATCTGGCGAACTGCTGAAGGGCTCAAAGGCCGTGTTCGCGTCGACAACGAGGGTGAGCCTGTCACAGTGGTTGATGCCTATCAGGTGCTATTTGGCACCAAGGCAGTGCCACTTGACAATGGATTTACAAAACTCACAGAGGACAGAGGGACTGAGCTCATAGTGCCTTTTGAGCCTCTATCAATAGATGATGGAGAGAGAAGACTCAAGCTCCACACACGCAATTACGTAGGCTTCAATGAAGCCTCACAGGCAGGATATGTGGACTGCAGATTCGTGGAATTTGTTATCCCTTAAAGAAGGGAGGAATAGGTGTTTTACGAAAGGGTGATAAGACACGCTGGAGAGGATGGAAGATGGATAACAAAAACGATTTTGCCTTTGAGGTAACCGTTGATAAACTTAGGCTTTACAAAAGACTAACACCAGAGGAGCGGTTTCAATGGCTTGAGGAAGCTCATGAGTTTGTATAACAGGCAGTTTCAGCGAAAAATTTAAAACGTTGGCAGCAATATGTAAATGGAGGTTATGAAGATGGAAAAGGCAAGATTAAAGCTTGAAAAGACAAAAAAGGGTGACTATGCGGTAACCCTTCTCTTTGAGTCAGGAACAAAAATGTCATTAAGCTTCTTAAAGTTAAAGGATAATAAACTGAATGACAAAGAGGTAGAGGTACTGAGGGAAAAGGGAGTGGTCAAAAAGATAATCTGTGAGGGTGTGGTACGATATGACAAAACAGCATCGTTTGCTCCATCCGCCCAATCCCATCCTGAGAGATCAGTTAAAAACAGCCCTCAAGATAAAGCGGCGGACAAGAATTCAACATCCACTTACTCCAATAAAACAGCGGTTGCTCCATATAATTTTGTTCCGCTAAACGCCGTTGTTGTCCCTGCAGAAAAACTTCCAGACTTAGACACCTACCATCAAGATAGATTTACAGGCTACATAGACCTTGAGATAGAGACAAAGACGCCGCTTTACATAAGGGATACACTTACAGATGAAGAGGGTATGGAAAGAGACCGCATTGATGAACAGAGAAAGGCAAATAAATCAATACCTCCATACTGTAACCCCGACTTCTTCTCACCTGGTGGAAAACTCCGTATCCCTGGCAGCTCCTTACGAGGTATGATAAGGACGATGGTGGAGATGACGAGCTTCGGGAGGTTTGATGTTAGTGATGATCTGCATTTTCACTTTAGGTCATTTGCAGATAAATCCCTTGACTTAAGAGAACAATATTCAAGCGTAATGATAGACAGAGTTAGAAATGCATACTCTCCCACAGTAGAAGCTGGATACTTAGAAAAAAAAGGACTCAAATACATTATTAAACCCGCCAAATCTTTAGATAATTGTCAATATTTTAGAGTTGAAGAGAATGATGTAGTATCAAAAAAAATCTGTGCTGAGATGAAAAAGATCAAAGAATATAGATGTGCAACAAAAGGATGTAAAGGTAGGTCTAAAACACAAGAAAACTGCTCATCCTGTGGCCAGCCATTAAAACCTTTTTACGAACCTAACGACGCCTACAAGCCCTCTTTTAAAAAAGTTAAATTTAAGTATGCTAAGCCAGATGTGCACCAGCACTCCGTGCCTTTGTATTATGCTAAAGTTACAGAGATATGGTCTCATGACGATGAAAGTGCACCACAAGATGCTATTGAGGGATACCTTGTATTATCAAACTGGATGAGAGGGCAGTTAGGAAAAGATGGTAAGCATCTCCATTGGGTGATAGGTCTACCAAATAATGATGTCAGTATCACTGTTCCAGAAAACGTTTTGAGAAACTACAAAAACGACAAAAATAGAGATAGCGACACAGACCTTCTAAAATACTTTGAAGATGGACACAGACAAGTGCCTTGTTTTTACATGAAAAAAAATAACACCATAGTATCTTTTGGACACACTGGCTTTTTTAGAATGGCTTATGAGCACTCAGCAAGCTACTTACTACCGCAAATGCTAAAAACATTCAACGGGATTGACATTGCAGAGGCTATTTTTGGTAGTAAAGATACCCCAGTAGGTCGGGTGTTTTTCGAAGATGCTTTTTGTCAGATTCCAAAAGAACAAGCTCTATTAGATATGAGTACTCCGAAGATATTGTCTTCTCCCAAACCAACTACATTTCAACATTATCTTGAGCAAGATAAAAGCAAAATAAATGTTGATCTCAAAAAAAATGTGAGTGGTTTAAAGACATACAACGACAGCGATGCTATCATCAGAGGCTACAAGCTCTACTGGCACAAAGACGGCACTGACTGGCAGGAGACGGATGCTGAAAAAATCCAAAAACACAAGAGCCAATACACACAGATCAACCCCGTTAAGCCCAATGTGGTATTCATAGGACGCATTCGTTTTGAGAATCTCTCGGAAGTAGAGCTGGGTGCCTTGCTCTTTGCCCTTGACCTACCTGATGGTTGCTGTCACAAACTGGGCATGGGTAAACCTCTCGGTTTAGGATCCATAAAGATAACACCGAGACTTTACATATCGGACAGGTTGAAGAGATACTCAACCTTCAGTTCAGAGTTAATCGATGGACCAAAGGAGACCACCGATTTAAGTACATACAAAAAAGCCTTTGAAAAATACGTCCTTACGCAGATTGGTGATCGTGGACAGAACCTGTGGGAAACTGACCGACTGAAAGAACTGAAAGCAATGCTCGATTTTGACAACAAGCCATCGAACGAAAAGACGCGATACATGGAGATTGAACGACCTGGGGTTGGCAATGAGTTCAAGAATCGTCCAGTGCTCCCACGACCCATGGAGGTAATATAACGATAGTAATGGCAACCTCACCCATAGATTATTGCCAACTATTTATCCGTTGCCTCAAAGATAATGGCCGGTAAAATCTACAAACTGCAAATAAAGCTTATTGTCTTTGCCGCTGCTGTCTGATTCTTTCGGCCTGTTGCCCAAACCGCCTTTGCTATAATGCATGAATACCTTCCAAATCTACCCTTGATTTAAAGATATGCAAACTGCACATATTGATAAACAGATACAGGCAAGCCCTTATAGAGCTAAAGAT